>OOCU01000013.1_pt1 | contig 241833 bp, 184 predicted proteins | sample 1671781 | NCBI WGS metagenome assembly OOCU01 (sample SAMN06348192, study PRJEB24527) | human gut metagenome | reverse complement strand
CCGCCCTTACAGGCGCCGTCATAATGGAACAGGTAAGTTCGACCGTAGGGGCGGGGTCTGCCCGCCCCTACAGCCGAACCTGTCATTTGTGCTAAAACAGACTCCATGCCACCGTCAGTCCAGCCATCACAATCGCCACCATGCTCATCAGCTTGATCAGGATATTGAGGCTCGGTCCGGAAGTATCTTTGAACGGATCGCCGACCGTATCGCCAACGACAGTTGCCTTGTGGGCTTCGCTGCCTTTGCCACCGTGGTTACCCTCTTCGATATGCTTCTTTGCATTGTCCCAGGCTCCTCCGGCATTCGTCATGAAGATGGCTAGGACGAAGCCGGTGCTAAGGCCGCCGATCAGCAGTCCGATCACTCCGGTAACTCCGAATATCAGTCCGGTCACGATCGGGGCGATGATGGCCAGTAACGAAGGAACTACCATCTCATGCTGTGCCCCTTTCGTCGAAATCTCCACGCAACGGGCATAATCGGGTTCTGCCTTGCCAGTCAGAATACCCGGTATTTCGCGGAACTGGCGGCGTACTTCCTCCACCATATGTCCGGCAGCACGTCCGACGGCATTCATCGTCAATCCGCAGAACATAAAGGCCATCATAGAGCCTAGGAACATGCCCGAAAGTACTTTCGGATTCATCAATGTCACATCATAATAAATCATGAAGTCGGAGAAAGAAGCCTTCGAAATCTCCATCGTCCGTCCGTCGGCGAATGACAGGACGGTTTCTCCCAGGCGAAGCAAACCGATTTTGATCTCTTCTATATACGAAGCAAGCAACGCCAGTCCCGTCAGTGCTGCTGAACCGATGGCAAAACCTTTGCCCGTAGCCGCTGTCGTATTTCCGAGCGAGTCGAGCGCATCGGTACGTTTGCGCACTTCTTTACCCAGGCCGGACATTTCGGCATTACCTCCGGCATTGTCGGCTATCGGTCCGTATGCATCGGTCGCCAGTGTGATACCCAACGTGGAAAGCATTCCGACGGCGGCAATACCGATCCCGTACAATCCCATCCCGACATTGCTGAAATCGAATCCGGAAGCAAAAAGGAAGGAACAGATGATACCGACAACGACGGCCAGTACGGGGATAGCGGTAGACATCATTCCTAATCCCAATCCGGAGATGATAACGGTAGCCGGTCCGGTCAGTCCTGCTTCGGATACCCGTCTGGTGGGTTTATACGATTGCGAAGTGTAATATTCCGTAGCCTGTCCGATCACGATACCTACCAGCAAACCGATCACTACCGAGCAGCTGATCCAAAACCAGTTGTTCAGTCCCAGCATATAAAGTATCCCGAACGTAGAGAGTGCGATCAGTATCGAACTGAGGTTTGTTCCCGTCGCCAGTGCTTTCAGCAATTGCCGGATCGTAGCATCTTCATTGGTCCGGACGGCAAAGATACCCAGGATCGAGAGGACGATCCCGACGGCTGCGATCAGCATCGGTGCGATAACAGCCTTGTACTGCATTTCTATATCTCCGGAAGAGACAAAGGCGGCGGCACCGAGGGCTGCGGTCGCCAGTATCGATCCGCAATAAGATTCATAGAGGTCGGCACCCATACCGGCTACGTCGCCTACATTATCACCTACGTTGTCGGCGATGGTGGCAGGGTTACGCGGGTCGTCTTCCGGAATACCGGCTTCCACTTTCCCGACCAGGTCGGCACCTACGTCGGCTGCTTTGGTATAGATGCCGCCACCTACACGGGCAAAGAGTGCCTGGGTGGAAGCACCCATTCCGAACGTCAGCATAGTAGTGGTGATAATGGTCAGTTTATGAGTCGGATTCAATGCTTCATCGGGGATAAGAGCATTCAGGAGGATATACCAGAAAGAAATGTCGAGCAGTCCGAGCCCTACAACCACGAGTCCCATTACGGCACCGCTGCGGAAGGCAACCTGTAGTCCCTTATTTAAAGATGAGCGGGCTGCATTGGCTGTACGGGCAGAAGCATAGGTCGCAGTTTTCATCCCCAGGAATCCCGCCAGCCCGGAGAAGAAACCGCCGGTCAGGAAGGCAATGGGAACCCATTCGTTCTGCACGCCGAAACCATAAGCCATAATGGAAAACAAGATAACCAATACAAGGAAGACCGAGGCTACGACCTTGTATTGTTGTTTCAGGTACGACATCGCACCTTCACGTACATAAGAAGCGATCTTTGCCATCGTTTCCGTTCCTTCACTCTCTTTCATCATTTGCCGGAAGAAGAACCAGGCAAATACCAGCGCCAGAACCGACGCTACGGGTACAATCCAGAAAATACTAGTTATCATAGTCATTCGATTTAAAGTGATTCAAGACCTTATTTTGTCTCCCGTAAATGTAACGAAAATAAAGAAGTGGAGAAACTTTTTCGTAAATAATAATGTTTCATTCTAAAAAAAACAGCATATTTGTCACATAAAAGAGAGAAAACATACAATGACGCAAGAATCGAACCATAAGACCTATAAACTGGGATTGGCCTTGAGCGGAGGTGGCGCGAAAGGTTTTGCACACCTGGGAGTATTCAAGTTGCTGGAAGAGTGCGGATTGAAGCCGGATGTGATCGTTGGGACGAGCGTCGGATCGTTAATGGGTACCTTGTTTGCTGACGGTTATTCGGCGGATGAGTTGAAAGAACTCTTTACCGGTCGTGAATTCTCCGAATTTGCACAGCTTCAGATCCCCAAATCCGGATTGTTTGACAGCAAACGTTTCCGGTATTTTCTGAAACGCCATTTAAGAGCCAAGACGTTTGAAGAGCTGAAGATTCCTATGATAGTGGTAGCGACCGATCTCGATAACGGCGAAAGCCATGAGTTCAAGAGCGGACCTATCGTGGATGCGGTGACTGCCTCGTGCAGTATTCCGATCATTTTCAGCCCGGTGGTCATCAACGGAGTGCATTATGTGGATGGCGGCCTGTTCCATAACTTCCCGGTATCCATTATCCGCGATATGTGCGAGAGGGTGATCGGGGTGAATGTCAGTCCGCTTGTCCCCCAGAAATACAAGCAAACGATATTTCATATAGCAGAGCGTTCCTATCATTATATGTTCCGGGCGAATACGCTGGAAGACCGCGAAATGTGCGACGTACTGATCGAAGCGGAAGAATTTGGCATGTATAAAACCTTTGATCTGGAGAATGTGGAACAGATTGCACGTATCGGCTATGATGCGGCGATCCGGGCATTCGAACTGGTGATACAAGAGAATAAATATGAAACCCTGGTGAAAGCGATTGTGGCACGAAAGAATAATATACTCTTGCCATAGTTTGGCACGGCACTGGACCGGGTAACTTTTACCGATAATTTTTAAAGTGGATAAAGCGATGAAACAAATGGATAAGATGGTCATTTATCAGGTATTTCCCCGTTGGTTCGGAAATTTGAGATCTTCGTTGGTGAAGAACGGCAGTAAAGATGAGAACGGAGTAGGTAAGTTCTCTGCCTTTTCGTCGACGGCACTGGCTAAGATCAAGGAGTTGGGCACTACGCATATCTGGTATACGGGAGTGATAGAACATGCTACCCAAACAGATTATACCGCTTATCAGATACGTAAGGATCATGCGGACGTGGTGAAAGGAAAAGCCGGTTCTCCTTACGCGATAAAAGATTATTATGATATAGATCCCGACCTGGCGGAAAATGTGCAGAACCGTATGAAAGAGTTCGAAGCGCTGGTGAAACGTACGCATGAGGCGGGTATGAAAGTAATCATTGACTTTGTGCCTAACCATGTGGCACGCGAGTATTATTCGGATGCGCGCATGTCGTATGTGGAAGACCTGGGTCAGCATGATAATACGATGAAAGGATTCGACCGTAATAACAATTTCTATTATATTCCGGGATGCCCGTTACACCTGTCGTTTGCCGATTCGCACGGCGAATATGATTATAGCGAGTTCCCGGCAAAAGTAACCGGAAATGACTGTTTCAGTCCTGCTCCCGGAAAGAACGACTGGTATGAAACGGTCAAACTGAATTACGGAGTGGATTATGTGAACGGACGGATCGGTTATTTCGACCCGATTCCGAATACCTGGACGAAGATGCTGGATATCCTGTTGTATTGGGCGGATAAAGGTGTGGACGGTTTCCGTTGCGATATGGCGGAAATGGTGCCGGTGGAATTTTGGAACTGGGTGATCCCGAAAGTAAAAGAAAAACATAAAGTGTGTTTTATTGCCGAGGTGTATAATCCGGCGGAGTATCGTAACTACATCTTTAACGGTCATTTTGACTATCTGTATGATAAAGTGGGTTTGTACGATACGGTACGTGCGGTTATGTGTAACCAGGCTCCGGCAAGTAATATCTCTTACTGCTGGCAAGGGCTGGAAGGTATCCAGTCGAATATGCTGAATTTCCTGGAAAACCATGACGAACAGCGTGTTGCATCTTATTTCTTTGCAGGCGATGCCCGCCCGGGTATTCCCGGTATGATCGTATCGGCGATGATGAATACGAATCCTGTCATGATCTACAGCGGTCAGGAGCTGGGTGAACCGGGCATGGACGAGGAGGGTTTCAGCGGACGCGACGGTCGTACGACGATATTCGATTATTGGAGCGTCGATAGTTTGCGTAAATGGATTAACGACTGGAAGTTCGACGGTGCCGGCTTAACGGCTGAACAGCGTGCCCTGCGCGAAAAGTACGCTAAGATACTGAATGTGGCGAAGACAGAACAGGCGATCACACAGGGGGCTTTCTTCGATTTGATGTATGCCAACTCGAAAAATCCGTATTTTAATACGCACCGGCAGTATGCTTTTATGCGTAAATACCGCAATGAAGTCGTACTGATTGTCGTTAATTTTGATAAGAATGAACAGACCGTACGAGTGAAAATTCCTATTGAAGCTTTTCAGATATTGGACTTTGACGACAATAAAGCGGCTGTGCAGACCGATTTGCTGACGGGAGATACTTGTATCAGTACGTTGACGACGGCTTGTCCGTACCAGCTGGTTTTACCAGCCTATTCCGGTAGGATACTGCGGTTTACGTATGATAAGTAATTGACAATTGACAATTGATAATTGACAATTAAGAGTAAAGAATTATCTTAGAATAAAAGCTTCTTGTAATTGTTTTATATTTTAATTGTCAATTGTGCATTGTCAATTGTCAATTGTTTTGTACTTTTGCACCACAATTCAAATCTATTTACTTAAGATAAATATTCGGAATAATGAGTGCACAAACTCCTTTCTTGGTGTTTTCGGGAACCAACTCCCGGTATCTTGCAGAGAAAATTTGCAATAGTCTTGGTTGTCCTCTGGGACAGATGAACATTCAACATTTTGCTGATGGAGAATTTTCAGTTTCTTATGAAGAATCTATCCGTGGCCGCGATGTGTTCCTGGTTCAATCGACATTTCCTAATTCGGATAATCTGATGGAATTGCTCCTGATGATTGACGCTGCTAAACGTGCTTCCGCACACTCTGTAATTGCTGTAGTTCCTTATTTTGGTTGGGCCCGTCAGGACAGAAAGGATAAACCCCGTGTATCTATCGGTGCGAAACTGATCGCTGATATGTTGAGTACAGCCGGTATCGACCGTTTGATTACGATGGACTTGCATGCTGACCAGATTCAGGGATTCTTCAATGTTCCTGTCGATCACTTGTATGCTTCTTCTATCTTCCTGGATTATATCAAGGGTGAACTGCCTTTGGATAACTTGTGTATCGCTACTCCTGACGTAGGTGGTACGAAACGTGCCAGCAGCTATTCCAAATATCTGGGATTGCCGATGGTTATCTGTCATAAGTCACGCCTGCGTGCCAATGAAGTTGCAGAAATGCGTATCATCGGTGATGTGGAAGGTTTGGATGTCCTGTTGGTAGACGACATGGTCGATACAGCCGGTACGATTACGAAAGCTGCTAACCTGATGATGGAAAACGGTGCTAAGTCGGTACGTGCGATTGCCAGTCATGCTGTCATGTCTGACCCGGCTTCTACCCGTGTAGATCAGTCTGCATTGACGGAAATGATCTTTACCGATTCTATTCCTTACGCAAAGAAATGCGAGAAGGTGAAAGTTTTGTCTGTTGCCGATATGTTTGCCGAAGCGATCCGTCGTGTTTGCAGTGGCGAATCTATCAGTTCTTTATATGCTATTTAATTAGCGGGATTAATGATATAAAAAGGCTGCCGTCTGTTGATGGCAGCCTTTTTTATGTTTGATCCTTGGGGTTATCCGATGTAATCTTTCAGGGCGTTTACGTAATTCTCGAAAGCCTGCCGTCCTGCGGCTGTTATCCGGCAGGTCGTACGGGGTTTCTTTCCGACAAAGCTCTTTTCTACTTCTATATAACCGGCTTCGCTCAGTTTGTCTATCTGTACACTTAGGTTCCCCGCCGTAGCCTGTGTCTTTTCTTTCAGATAGACGAATTCAGCCTCCTCGACCGAAAGGAGGATGGACATCACGGCAAGCCGCAATTGTGAATGAAGTAACGGATCTAGTTCTTTAAACATTGCTTTTTGGCTTTATTGTTGACGATATGTCCGGGTATGATCATCATAAACACGAACGACAAACCGAAGTAAAGATACCATAAAGTGGTCGCTTTTTCACCAATCATCAGCATGGTAAGCATATAGATTGCGATAATAAAAGCGATCAGAGGTGTATAAGTCATCCAGCGCTCCTGTATGATAATGCCGGTAATGGAAACGCCGATTCCGCAATAAATCAAAGAGAGCGGCAGCATCAGAATGAAGTCGATATACCGGGCGAAACTAAATTCGATGATACCGATCGTCAGAAAAGCAACGATGAACATCCAGCCTATTACCTGCCATACTTTTGAGATGACTTTGTCGGTATAAGTCACTACTTTCGGAGGTTTTTGTCTTTGTCTGTAAGACATTATCGGCCATATAACGAACATCAGCATCCATCCCCAACTCCATATAAAGTCGTGTGTAAGACTGATCAGTGCAAATAAAACGATTGATAGGGCCGTTGTGAAATAGCCATATATTAGCATGATATTCCCTTGCCCAATCTCCATGTTCTTTTTACTGGAGTTTATCATTTGAGTGATGAGCGCTAGACTCTCTTTCTCGTTCAATTTTTTGTCTTCCATGATTTTATATGTTTTATTGTTGTTTGTAATAGGTTGATTTTACATTAATGTCATTTGTCGGACAGTCTTCTTCTCGCTCTTCTTTGATCATGTAATGACAAACTATCTCCAATATCAGATTGATGCCCCAGCCGGCAATTACCCATAGAACCCACCAGTAATGTGGGGTTGTGACATAATTTACTACTGCTAAAAAGCTGCATATAACGATATAGCGGAGGATGTTCATCTTCAGCTGTGCTGGAAATGAATTGTTTTTCTTGTTTGAGTTTACTGTTGCTTCCATTGTTGTTCTCTCTTTAATTGTTGTTTGTAAAATGGTTTATATTATAAACTATATATGGATTAAAAAAGTGCAAGGAGCTGCGCATTTCTCACTTACACACCGCAAATATAAAATGGTTTATAATATAAACCAAATAAAACAGAAAAAAAAATAGACTGATCTGGTATAAATTTATTTTTCTATCCTATCTGATTGGATTTATATGACATTCCCACAGACCTTCGTATTTGCCGCTTAATTTGTGTGGGTGATACGAAGGGGGGAGAGTTCCGGTTTCACATAATAAGGATATTGCATCACGTAAAAGATGAGTATTGTATCCACGTTTTTCACAGCGCTTCATATCCTTTTTGAACTTGTTGGAATAACGAGCGCTGTATTTCATGCTGTTAGATCTTTCCAGAGTTCATCCATATCTGTATAGGCTTTCGATACTCTTCCGGCTTTCACGTCTTCCAATGCTTCATCAAGCCCGCATTTCTTTTCTTTGCGAACCGTGATGCTTCCTCCCATGCTTTTTACCAGTTTACGTATAGCAGATACGTATTTTTCGGGAATGGAGATTTCGAATGTTTTTAAAGTTGTTGTTTCCATAGTTGTTTATATTATAGTCTGATATAAAGATATGGATAATTATTGACAAAGGTTTATTTTTCCTCGTCGATTATCATACCGCTCCCCAGGCAGAGATGATGGTCTTTGTCGTAGACAACACCGTACTGGCCGGGGGCGATTCCCTGTATTTTGTTCTCGGACTCGATACGATACAAATCTCCGATACGGCGGATACGTCCCGGGGTAAAGTCCGGTGTATGGCGGATTTTGAAGGTGATCTCCTTCTCGTCGGTGAATTCTCCCCACGGATCTTCGGTGATGAAGTCGAAACCGTGCAGGTTGATCGTTTTGCCGTATTGTGTTTCCGGGTCGTAGCCGTTGGAGACGTAGATGATATTACGTTTGATATCTTTCTTGATAACAAACCAGGGACCGCCGCTCAATCCGAGACCTTTGCGCTGTCCGATCGTGTGAAACCAGTAGCCGTTGTGTTTACCTAAGACTTTACCTGTTTCCAGTTCGACGATCTTGCCGACACGTTTTCCCAGATAACGTTCGATAAAGTCGTTATAGTTGATTTTGCCGAGGAAACAGATACCCTGGCTGTCCTTACGCATGGCGCTGGGCAACTTCTGTTCGGCGGCGATGGCGCGTACTTCGGCTTTCATCAGGTGGCCGATCGGGAACATCAGCTTCCGGATTTGCAGACGGGTGATCTGTCCGAGGAAGTCGGTCTGGTCTTTCACCGGATCTTTGGCGGTAGAAAGCCATACTTTGCCGTCTATCTCGGTCGTTGTGGCATAATGTCCGGTTGCGATCTTATCGAAGTCTTTTCCCCATTTCTCTTCGAAGCAGCCGAACTTGATAAATTTGTTGCACATCATGTCCGGGTTGGGAGTGAGGCCGCGCTTCACCGAGTCGATCGTGTAGCTGACCACCTTGTCCCAGTATTCGTCATGCAGGGATACCACTTCCATGCGGCAACCGTATTTGCGTGCTATATAAGATGTTATTTCTATGTCTTCTTCGGCAGGGCAGTCGATATATCCGTCTTTATCTTCCATACCGATACGGATATAGAAGATGGTAGGATCGTATCCTGCCTCCTTCAACTGATGGACAACTACAGAGCTGTCCACACCTCCTGATACTAATGCTGCTATTTCCATTCTTTTCTAAGTATATCGGGTACAAAGGTACAAAATATTGGGGTGATATTCCTATGGCTTCGATTTATTCGTTACCTTTGCGGGAGAGCCTTTCGTTGTAATACTTCAGAAAAAATAAAAGAGTTATTATAAATAATATGAGAAATACAATAGTATCGCTTATGACAGCAATGGCATTGACTGCTTGTGCTGGTCCGAAAGAAAATAAAGGACAGGCACCGCAGGAGGATTTTAATTATGTGGTAGACCAGTTCGCCGACCTGCAGATTCTTCGTTATCAGGTTCCCGGATTCGAGTCTCTTTCATTGAAACAAAAACAGTTATTATATCATTTGTCGCAGGCTGCGCTGATGGGGCGTGATATATTCTTTGATCAGAATTGTCGCTATAACCTGCCGATCCGTCGCACGCTGGAGACGATTTACACAACGTATAAAGGAAATCGGGAAGATGCGCAGTTCAAGGCGCTGGAGACTTACCTGAAACGGGTATGGTTTTCAAGCGGCATCCATCATCATTATGCAGAGGATAAGTTTGTTCCCGGATTTACACCTGAGTTTTTCAAGAGTTGTCTGGAACAGGTAGACGTGGCTAATCTTCCTTTACGTGAAGGGCAGACATTGGAGCAGTTTGTCGCTGAGATATCTCCGGTGATCTTTGATCCGTCCGTATTGGCGAAGCGTACCGTGCAGAGCGGTGATCAGGATCTGATTCTGGCATCCGCCAATAATTACTATGGCGAAGGTGTTACCGAGAAAGAGGTGGAAGGCTTTTATTCTGCCATGAAAGCGGGAAAAGATACTATCACCCCGATTTCTTACGGTCTGAACAGTCGTTTGGTGAAAGAGAACGGAAAGATCGTTGAGAAAGTGTGGAAAGTCGGCGGCCTTTATTCGGCAGCCATCGAACAGATAGTCGGCGAGTTGCAGAAAGCCGTGTCTTTTGCCGAGAACGATGCACAGAAGGCGATCATCGAAAAACTGATCGAATACTATCAGACGGGCGATCTGAAAACGTTCGATGCTTATTCCATCCTTTGGGTAGAAGATACGACATCTGATGTGGACTTTGTAAACGGTTTTATCGAAACTTACGGCGATCCGCTGGGAATGAAGGCTAGTTGGGAATCTACCGTGAACTTTATCAACAAGGAAGCGACAAAGCGTACAAAGATTATCAGCGACAACGCACAATGGTTTGAAGACCATTCCCCGGTAGACAAACGTTTCAAAAAAGAAAAGGTGAAAGGTGTAAGTGCCAAGGTGATTACCGTCGCCATGCTGGGAGGCGATTGCTATCCGGCAACTCCGATCGGCATCAATCTGCCGAATGCAGACTGGATACGCCGCGACCACGGTTCGAAATCAGTTACTATCGAGAATATAACGGAAGCCTACGATAAGGCTTCGCAAGGCAACGGTTTTAGCGAAGAGTTCGTTTGGAGTGACGTTGAACGCGAGGCGTTGAAGAAATACGGATTTATCACGGATAATTTACATACGGATTTGCACGAATGTCTGGGGCATGGTTCCGGTAAACTGTTGCCGGATACGGAATCCGGAGCCTTGAAAGCGTACGATTCTACGCTTGAAGAAGCTCGTGCCGACCTGTTCGGACTGTATTATCTGGGTGATCCGAAATTAGTGGAATTAGGTTTGGTGCCGGATGCAGAAGCATATAAGGCAGAGTATTATAAGTATATTATGAATGGCCTGATGACACAACTTGTCCGTATCGAAGCCGGTAAGAATGTGGAAGAAGCCCACATGCGTAACCGTCAGTTGATTGCTCAATGGGCCTACGAGAACGGCAAAGCCGATAACGTGATCGAATATAAGAAACGTGACGGCAAAACATACGTAGTTGTAAACGATTACGAAAAACTCCGTAATCTCTTCGGTACGTTACTGGCTGAAGTACAGCGAATCAAGAGCGAAGGCGATTTTGCAGCCGGAAAGAAACTGGTGGAAGATTATGGCGTAAAAGTAGACCAAATATTACACGACGAAGTGCTTGCCCGTTATGCCAAACTGAACCTGGCTCCTTACAAAGGTTTTGTGAACCCGGTTATGAAAGAGGTGAAGAACGATAACGGAGAAGTGACCGATATCGTCCTCGATTATACCGAAGGCTACACGGATCAGATGCTCCGTTACAGTAACGATTATTCATTCCTCCCATCTTACAACGACTAAGCTATGTTGCAGGACCAATTAAGAGAAATAAGAACTCAACTTCGCATGGCAATGAATGGCGTTACATCCACCAGCATGCGCGAGAAGGGGATAAACTATAAACTGAACTTCGGTGTTCCTCTGCCCGAAATAAAGCAGATTGCTGCTACGCACGAACCTGGTTCGGAGCTGGCAGCGGCTCTGTGGAAAGAAGATATCCGTGAGTTCAAGATACTGGCATCCATGTTACAGCCTGCGGATGATTTTCCTTTCGATCAGGCAAAGCAATGGGTGAAAGAAATACCCTATCTGGAAATCGCAGAGCAATGCAGCCGTAATCTGTTTTGCAAGTTACCTTATGTCGATAACCTTCTTTTAGGATTAATCTTCAATGTGGAAGACGAGTATGCCCGTACGGTGGCCTACCTGATTTGGGCGGAACTGTTCAAGGAGGGGAAAACGGTAGTTGCACCGGTAAGAGCCGCATTCATTGTGGAATGTATGCGTTCGATTGCCTGGCCCGACTTCGGCGCTACCTGGAAAGAGAAGCAGGCAGCTGTAAAAGCAATGAAATTTTACGGTCGCCAGTCTGCCGATCATGCCCGGCAAATGTTAAGTGGTTTCGATGAGTTTCCGGAGTTCATGGAGACACCGGAAGGACAGGAAATATATAATGATTTAAAATTTGAATTTGAATATTATAGCTAAGGCTTTGCGTTTAAAATAAATGCGCTAACTTTGTCGGTCGCGTAGAGTCGCAACGAAATGGATGAAAAGAAGTACATAGAGATGAAGCAGTCGTTTACGGAGTATCTGACTGAGAAAAAACTACGAAAGACGGAGGAAAGATATGCTATATTTGAATGCATATGTCGTTTCTCGGGTCATTTCGACATGTACTCGCTCCAGGAAAAACTGGAAGAGACGAACTTCCATGTGAGCAAGGCAACGCTTTACAATACGCTGGACGTGCTGGAAGACGGTGGCCTGATCGTGCGGCATCAACTCAACGCCCAATCGGTTCAATACGAACTCCGGGCTTTGGCGGAAACGCATCTTCATCTGATCTGTATGAAGTGCGGGGCGATCCGGGAAATGAAAGACAGTATGCTGAAAAAGGATGTCAACAATCTGAAGATATCCCGTTTCACACCTGAGTTTCATGCGTTGTATATTTATGGGATATGCAGTAAATGCAAGTTCAAGCTTCAGCAGAAGAATGGTAAATAAGAATATTAATAGTCTATTATAAAGATAACATGAAAGTAGATGTTTTATTAGGATTGCAATGGGGTGACGAGGGCAAAGGTAAAGTTGTCGACGTGCTGACTCCGAATTACGATGTAATCACTCGTTTTCAGGGAGGTCCCAATGCAGGACACACATTGGAGTTTAACGGAGAAAAGTATATCCTTCGTTCTATTCCGTCAGGTATTTTCCAGGGTGGAAAAGTGAATGTAATCGGTAATGGCGTCGTTCTCGACCCATTATTGTTCAAGCAGGAAGCCGAAGCGCTTGCTGCCAGTGGTCACGACCTGACCAAACAACTTTGTATTTCCAAGAAGGCACACCTGATCCTGCCTACCCACCGTATGCTGGATGCTGCTTACGAAGCGGCTAAAGGTTCAGGTAAGATCGGTACGACCGGTAAAGGTATCGGCCCGACATATACAGACAAGATCAGCCGTAACGGTCTCCGCGTAGGTGACTTGCTGCATAACTTCGATGAAAAATATGCTGCTGCCAAAGCACGTCACGAAGCAATCCTGAAATCACTGAACTATTCTTATGATATCAAGGAATTGGAAGCTCAATGGTTTGAAGCTTTGGAATATCTGAAACAATTCAACCTGATCGACAGCGAGCATGTGGTAAACAACTACCTGAAAGACGGTAAGTCTGTTTTGGCAGAAGGCGCACAGGGAACTATGCTGGATATCGACTTCGGTTCTTATCCGTTCGTGACTTCTTCGAATACGATCTGTGCCGGTTGTTGTACAGGTCTGGGCGTATCTCCGCGCAATATCGGTGAAGTATACGGTATCTTCAAGGCGTATTGTACACGTGTCGGCAGCGGTCCGTTCCCGACAGAGTTGTTCGATGAAACAGGCGATCAGCTTTGTACGTTAGGGCATGAGTTCGGCTCTGTAACAGGACGTAAACGTCGTTGCGGCTGGATTGACCTGGTAGCTTTGAAATATGCCGTTATGATCAACGGCGTAAGCCAGCTTATCATGATGAAGAGCGACGTACTCGATAGCTTCGAAACGATCAAGGCTTGTGTGGCTTACAAGATCAACGGCGAAGAAGTAACGGAATTTCCGTTCGAGATCGACGATACGATCGAACCGGTATACGTTGAACTGCCGGGTTGGAAGACTGATATGACAAAGATGCAGAGCGAAGATGAATTCCCTGAAGAATTCAACGCTTACCTTTCCTTCCTGGAAGAAGAGTTGGGTGTTCCCGTTAAAATCGTGTCAGTAGGACCTGACCGTGAACAGACAATTATCCGGTATACGGAAGAATAAACCTCATATACTATTACAAAATGGCAGAAGACCACCTCTCAGCAGGCCCATCTTCTGCCATTTTTGTTTTTGGCAGACTTTTTGTAAGACATTTCTTGTATAACACTTAATTAATTAGAGCATTATGAGCATGTATTGGATTATATTTATTGGTTTTGCCTTGTTAAGCTGGCTGGTATCTTCCCGACTGAAAAACAAGTTTGAGAAGTATTCTAAGATCCCTATGCCTAACGGTATGACCGGAAAGGACGTGGCAGAGAAGATGTTGCATGATAACGGTATCTACGACGTGAAGGTGATTTCTACTCCCGGACATTTGACAGACCATTACAATCCTGCAAATCAAACGGTGAATCTTAGTGAATCGGTATATTACAGTAATAGTATTGCTGCGGCAGCCGTTGCAGCCCATGAATGCGGTCATGCGGTACAGCATGCCACTTCGTATGCTCCGCTGAAGATGCGGTCGGCATTGGTGCCGGTGGTCAGCTTCGCTTCGAATATCATGACGTGGGTGTTGCTGGGCGGTATGTTGCTGATCCATCAGTTCCCGCAGTTGCTGCTGTTCGGTATCATTCTGTTTGCATCGACGACATTGTTCAGCTTTATCACGTTGCCGGTCGAGATCAATGCCAGCCAGCGTGCGTTGGTTTGGTTGAGTAGTGCCGGTATAACGAATGTCAGTACGCATGGAATGGCGGAAGATGCTTTGCGTTCTGCTGCTTATACCTATGTGGTGGCTGCTTTAGGTTCGTTGGCTACATTATTATATTATATAATGATCTTCCTGGGCGGAAGAAGCCGTGACTAAACGGAAATGACTGCGGCAGCGGATAAAACTGGCTGCTGCAGTGAATAGGGACTGGCTGCTGCACCCACTAAAAATAGCTGCCCGAGTCATTTTGAATGGCTCGGGCAGCTATTTTTATTTCTTCTTTTTCTTCTCTTGACTGAATTTTCGTTCGATATAGAGAGACCAAATAAAGGCTACGATTGCCAATATCATAGGAATTGAAAATGCTAAAAGAATGTTAGTCATAATTACTCCTCCTTTAATTTTATGAATCGCAAGCCTAGTCCAAGAAAGACGGCAACTGCGATAATTCCACTTAAATAAATAGTGATGGTATAGTCTCCAAAATCTTTTAATAAGGTGGAAACAATTACCCCGGTAATGATATATTTGGCTAAATCGGTGAAAAAACTACCGAGCTCGCCATACAACGCTTTCTTCTGTTTCTTTTTCATAGTCTTGTTATCTTTTGATTATGCTACAAACGTAATAAAAAGAAACCGGTAAAACAATCAACTTAACCGGAAAACTACGAAATTGAAACAAAATACCTACCTTTGCATTCCGAATAATAATTTAATAGATAAAAGTCGGTTAGCTCCGACGATAAACAAGAGCAAACGATATATGCAGAAGCCGTCTATACCAAAAGGTACCAGAGATTTTTCGCCTGAAGAAATGGCGAAACGTAATTATATATTCAATACGATTCGTGAAGTATATCATCTGTACGGATTTCAGCAAATAGAAACCCCAGCCATGGAAAACCTGTCGACCCTGATGGGCAAGTATGGTGAGGAAGGTGATAAACTGCTTTTCAAGATATTAAACTCAGGAGATTGCTTTTCAGGTATCACCGATGAGGAGTTGCTGGAACGCAATGCCGTACGGTTTGGCGTGAAAGCCTGCGAGAAAGGTCTGCGTTACGACCTGACCGTGCCTTTTGCCCGTTACGTGGTGCAGCACCGCAATGACATAACATTCCCTTTCAAACGTTATCAGATACAACCTGTATGGCGTGCCGACCGTCCGCAGAAAGGACGTTATCGCGAATTCTACCAATGTGATGGTGACGTGGTCGGTTCCGACTCGCTGATCAATGAAGTGGAACTGATCCAGATCATGGATGAGGTATTCCACCGTTTCGGTATCCGCGTTTGCATCAAGATGAACAACCGTAAGATCTTATCCGGTATTGCCGAGATCATTGGTGAAGCAGATAAGATTGTCGATATAACCGTAGCTATCGATAAGCTGGATAAGATCGGCCTGGATAATGTAAACGAAGAACTTCGCTCGAAAGGCCTTACCGAAGATGCCATTGCCCGCCTGCAGCCGATCATCATGCTGGCAGGAACCAACCGCGAGAAACTGGCTGTATTGAAAGAGCAGCTGGCAACCTCTGAGATCGCCATGAAGGGTATTGAAGAAATGACCTTCATCCTCGACCGTATCGATCAGCTGCCTATGCGTGCCGAATTGGAACTTGATCTGACATTGGCGCGCGGACTGAACTATTATACCGGAGCCATCTTTGAAGTGAAAGCCCTCGACGTACAGATCGGAAGTATCACCGGTGGCGGACGATATGACAACTTGACCGGCGTATTTGGCATGGACGGTGTGTCGGGTGTCGGTATCTCTTTCGGGGCAGACCGTATCTTCGACGTGCTGAACCAGCTGGATCTCTATCCTGCCGATTCGTTAATGACAACGCAGCTGTTGTTTGTCAACTTCGGAGCCACGGAAGAGAGCTACCTGTTGCCGATTATCTCGAAAGTGCGTGCTGCCGGAATCCGTACGGAGTTATTCCCGGAAGCGTCCAAGATGAAGAAACAGATGGGCTATGCCGATACGAAGAAAATCCCGTTTGTCGCCATCGTCGGTGAAACGGAAATGAACGAAGGCAAGATCAACCTGAAGAATATGATCACAGGCGAACAGGTCCCTGTCACTGTGGAAGAGCTGATCGCCCGGTTCTAATAAAAAAGCCGGTGATAAAAGTCTGTAAATGGCACGCAGATGACACAGATTAGGTGGATTGACACAGATAAAGTATTTATTAATAATAACAATCAGTGGTCATCTGCTCAATCCGCGTCATCTGTGTGCCGTTTACAAACTTAGATACCACGTTTATCCTTATTTATCATGAAAGCATATCAATTAATTCTCACATTCGCATTATGTCTTTCGGCCTGTACTATCCAGCCGCGTGCATCGTGGGTGACAACGACCGAAAATGATCAATGGGTGGAACGTCCCGACCTGGTATCGGCCTCTGTAGATACCATTCCCGACATCGACGCCGTTGTCCATACCGGAAAGAAACTCCAGAAGATAGACGGCTTCGGTGCCTGTTTCAACGAACTGGGCTGGATCTCCCTGAGTAAACTCGACCCGACAGTCCGTGAAGAAATCCTCGAAGAACTCTTCTTCCCCGAGATAGGGGCAAACTTTACCATCTGCCGTATGCCGGTAGGAGCCAATGACTTCTCCCGCGACTGGTACTCGTACAACGAAACCGACGGTGATTTCGACATGCAATATTTCACCATCGCCAACGACCTGCAGACGTTGATCCCTTTCATCAAAGGTGCGCAAAAATACAATCCCGGTCTGAGTATCTGGGCTTCCCCCTGGTGTCCTCCATCCTGGATGAAACACAATAAGCATTACGCCTCCGCCTATACCGGCGAAGCCTATAACGAGAAATACCGCAACGGCCTGCCTGCCGATAAAGTCGGTTACGAAGGCACGGACATGTTTATCCAGGATTCGCTTTACTTGCAAGCGTACGCCCTTTATTTCTCCAAATTCATCGAAGCTTATCGCGAACAAGGCATCGACATCTTTGCCGTCATGCCGCAGAACGAATTTAACTCGGCACAGATATTTCCCAGCTGTTGCTGGACGGCTGCCTCGCTGGCTAACTTTGTCGGCAGCTACCTCGGTCCGGCTATGAAGGAGCTGGATGTCAAAGTCATGTTCGGAACCATGGAGCGTGCCAACGAAGCCCTGGTCGATACCATCCTGACTGATCCGGCAAGCGGAAAATATATCAGCGGTGTCGGTTTCCAATGGGCGGGGAAAGGAGCCATCAAAGGAATCCACGAACGCTATCCGGCTATGAAACTCTACCAGACGGAGCAGGAATGCGGCGACGGTAAGAACGACTGGAGCGGTGCCGTCTATTCCTGGAACCTGATGCGTCATTACCTGGATAACGGAGCCTCGGCATATATGTACTGGAATATCTCGCTCGACAAAGGCGGCATCAGCCGTTGGGGATGGGCGCAAAATTCGTTGGTCGTTGTCGATCCCGATACGAAAACCTTCCGTTATACCCCCGAATATTATGTCATGAAACATCTGAGCCATTACGTTCAGCCTGGTGCCCGGAAGCTCGAAACCACCGGCCGGTACAGCAATCTGATGGCTTTTGTCAATCCCGATAAAAGTATAGTTGTCGCTTTGGCAAACGAGGGGAATGAAGATCGCCAGGTATCTGTCGAAATCGACGGTCGTGTCTATCAACCCGTGCTGCCCGCCCATTCCTTTGCCACGTTGCAGATAGACTAAATATTACTAGCTTTAGGTTAAAAGGTCGCTGCTTATGAACTACCATACTGCTACTTTTGTTCTAGTCGGGAAGCATGGAAGGCGGAATGTATAGTCATCCTGTCAGTCATGTCGGTGTATCTACCGGTCTGTTTATGCAAAATTGTCAGTCTTTTTCCTGTCAGTAAATTTGGCACAGATTTCGCATAGGAGTAAACGTGAATTAGAAATTCATAGTAAAACATAATATTATTAACATTAAAAATATATCAAAGATGAACATTAGACCATTAGCAGACAGAGTGCTTATCAAGCCGGCTGCAGCAGAAGAAAAGACACTTGGCGGAATCATTATCCCTGATTCAGCAAAAGAAAAACCTTTAAAAGGTGAAGTTGTTGCCGTAGGTAACGGAACAAAGGATGAAGAAATGGTTGTGAAGAGTGGCGATACTGTACTGTACGGAAAGTATGCAGGAACAGAAATCGAACTGGACGGTGAAAAGTATTTGATCATGCGTCAGTCTGATATCTTAGCTATTATCTAATTCATTAACGGACAATAAAAAATAATATAATCATGGCAAAAGAAATTAAGTACGATATGGATGCCCGCGACCTTTTGAAGAAAGGTGTGGACGAACTGGCAAATGCAGTAAAAGTAACATTAGGCCCGAAAGGTCGTAACGTGATCATCGAAAAGAAATTCGGTGCTCCTCACATTACAAAAGACGGTGTAACGGTTGCAAAAGAAGTTGAATTGGCTTGCCCGTTCGAAAACATGGGTGCTCAGTTGGTTAAAGAAGTGGCTTCAAAGACTAACGACAATGCAGGTGACGGTACGACTACTGCTACTGTATTGGCACAATCCATCATCGGTGTTGGTCTGAAGAACGTTACAGCAGGTGCTAACCCAATGGACTTGAAACGCGGTATCGATAAAGCCGTTGCCAAAGTGGTTGAAAAGATCGCCGACCAGGCTGAAGAAGTAGGCGACCAGTTCGAAAAGATCGAACACGTTGCTAAAATTTCTGCCAACGGTGACGAAACTATCGGTAAGCTGATTGCAGAAGCTATGCAGAAAGTGAAGAAAGAAGGCGTTATCACAGTGGAAGAAGCTAAAGGTACTGAAACTACAGTAGACGTAGTGGAAGGTATGCAGTTCGACCGTGGTTACATCTCTCCGTACTTCGTAACAAATACAGAAAAGATGGAATGCGAGATGGAAAATCCGTATATCCTGATCTACGACAAGAAGATCTCTGTATTGAAAGACCTGCTTCCTATTCTTGAACCGGCTGTTCAGAGCGGACGTCCTCTGTTGATCATCGCTGAAGATATCGACAGTGAAGCATTGGCTACATTGGTAGTGAACCGTCTGCGTGGTTCTCTGAAGATCTGTGCTGTGAAGGCTCCAGGCTTCGGCGACCGTCGTAAAGCCATGTTGGAAGATATTGCTGTCCTGACAGGCGGTGTTGTTATCTCCGAAGAAAAAGGTTTGAAGCTGGAAGGCGCTACAATGGATATGTTGGGTACTGCTGAAAAGGTTACTGTAGACAAAGATACTACTATCATTGTTAACGGTGCAGGCGACAAAGCTGCTATCCAGGCTCGTATCGGTCAGATCAAGACTCAGATCGAAAACACTACTTCCGATTATGATAAAGAAAAACTGCAGGAACGTCTGGCTAAGATGGCAGGTGGTGTAGCTGTTCTTTACGTAGGTGCTCCTTCTGAAGTGGAAATGAAAGAAAAGAAAGACCGTGTTGACGATGCTTTGCATGCAACCCGCGCTGCTATCGAAGAAGGTACAGTTCCTGGTGGTGGTGTAGCTTACATCCGTGCTATCGAAGCATTGGAAGGAATGAAGGGCGAAAACGAAGACGAAACAACAGGTATCGAAATCGTTAAACGTGCTATCGAAGAACCGTTGCGTCAGATCGTTGCCAATGCTGGTAAAGAAGGTGCCGTTATCGTTCAGAAAGTAAAAGAAGGTAAAGGTGACTTCGGTTACAATGCCCGTACAGATAAATATGAAAACCTGTGCGCTGTCGGCGTAATCGACCCGGCTAAGGTTACTCGTGTTGCTTTGGAAAATGCAGCTTCTATCGCTGGTATGTTCCTGACAACAGAATGCGTAATTGCTGAAAAGAAAGAAGAAGGTCCTGCTATGCCTCCGATGAACCCGGGTATGGGTGGCGGAATGGGCGGCATGATGTAATCTCTTCCCATAAGATAAATTATAAACGGCTGCTTCCGAAAAAGGAAGTGGCCGTTTTTTTATTATATTTGTTGCGGTTTACATATATAATAATGTATAGTGATAAAGATTAAAGAAGGATTCAAAGGAGAACGATTCGTCTCTTTGCCGGACGAATTGCTTGAAATGTATAGTCGCGAACCGCTTATAGGCAATTTGTATGTCCGTAAGATCGGTTTCTTCCCGAAAGTCAAGTACCATTACGTACAAAAGGATAAGGGATGCAACTATGCCATGCTTATCTACTGTACGGAAGGGGAGGGCTGGTATACGGTTCATGGAAAGACGTATCCCGTCAGGCAGAACCAATACATTATTATTCCCCCGAATGTTCCTTATTCTTTCGGTGCATCGGAGACTGATCCGTGGACTATTTATTGGGTTCACTTTATGGGAGAACTGAGTGACCAGTTTCTGCCGTCCACTCCTATACCCGGATCGATCCTTCCGGGGGAATATTCACGTCTCCAGGATCGGATACAATTGTTCGAGGAGATATATGCCTGTTTCTCGATGGGGTATATAAAGGAATATATGGTTTATTCTTCCATGTGTCTTTATATGTTCCTTACCTCTTTTTTATATCTGGAACAGTATCGTTATATAAATTTGCCTAACCATAAGGAGTATTCTTTTGCTTCGCGGGTGATCCATTATATGAATGAGCATGTCGAGCGAAACCTTACGTTGGATCAGTTGGCGGCCTATTTCAAGTATTCCCCGTCTCATTTCTCTATGCTGTTTCAAAAAGAAACAGGCGTGGCGCCGATCAGTTATTTTATCCGGCTGAAGATCCAGAAGGCTTGCCAGTATATTGTACTGACTGGCTTGAAACTGAATGAGATATCTACTAAGCTTGGTTTTGAAGAGCCCGCTTACTTTTCGCGTACTTTCACGAAAGTGATGGGCCTCTCGCCTTCCGAATACCGGAAACGGGAGTCGGAGCACGGGATAGTTTGATAGGAATGATGAAGGTTGTACGTGAAAACCTATCATTTGTCCTTTTTAAGCTTGGTATAGGATAAGAAAGCAAGGTTAAAGGGAAAAAAAGATATCAAAAAAATAGTCTAACTAAAAAAGATATGTATCTTTGTGCTATGTTTTTGGTGCGAAGTATGCACCGACGGGATTAAATGATATCCGTTGTCGAGCTTTATTTTTATTATAAGATAGATTTATTAGAACTTTATATTTTATTACTAATTAAATTATTTGATTATGAACAAAAAGTTTTCTACTCTTTTTGTCGGCGCCCTGCTGACAACTAGTCTTGGAGCTTTCGCGCAAGGTACTACCAAAGTACATACCGATCCAAATGAAATCGGTCATGGTATTACTCTTCGCCCAACTGCAACTGCCAGTGCTGAAACAGGTGATGGTGTTAATCGTTTTGATACAAACAAATTGTATCAGTTGACAGACGCAGATGCAGATGGAAAAGTATTGATCCAGACTCGTAATTACACTACCGGAGAATTGAATTTGCAGTTGGTTGATGTGGAAAAAGCTCCTATCAATGCTTCTTTATGGTCTATAAAGGTAAAAGGTGACCTCACTAGCGGTTACAGCTATACTTTTGTAAACAAAGAAACAAACCTTGAACTGGTTTATGCACACGTTAATGCAGCTGCATTTGATGGTGATGCTCCGAAAAAAACATCTGACACAGATGAAGCAACAAGTATTCTTGAAGGTTGTCTGACAGATTGGAGTTGGTATACAACAGATGTGCAGACTGACAATTTCAAGTTGGCTCCTGTTTATTCTTATTTTAACAATCAGGATTCTGTTGTTGTATTGCAGAAAAACCAGGATGATGAAATTGTCGCAGTTAAATATTCTAAGAAAGTTGCCGGTGACCGTGTAGTATCTATCACTGATGCTGTAACGTTGAAACCTGTATTAGCTGGTGGTATCGTTTTGAAAGCGGCTGATCTGAACAATGTAGTTGATTTCCAGTATGGTGGAAAATTCACTATTGCTTCTGCTGTTGCTCCTAAAACAGTTAGCCCGTTCTTAGCGAATGCATTTACTGCAAAAGATTATAATGACACGGATTTCCCGAGTGTTAATACTGCAGTAGGTGTTGAAGCTAATAGAAAGAAATTAGGTCTTTCTGATGATCCGGCTGTAGGGTTATATGCTGATCATTTTGTTTATCTGACAACTGGTACGAATAAAGTACTGAGCGTTGGTACAGAATTCTTCTCTAGTAGTAGTAAAGAGTTGCCAATGGTTTTATTGGAAGGTCTTCCTAAAGATGTAGATAAACCTGTCGCTTCTATGAGTGATGCAGCATGGGAAGCTCGTAGCTTGTTCAAATTTACTTATTATCCTTCTCAGGATAGTCTGGTTGTTGAACCGATGAATGCTTTATCAAAGAATCCTACTAGCGATGTATGGCAGAATGCTGATTATGCATTTAACTCTACAAACAATAACGAAAATGCAATACATGTAGACGCTACGCCTACTGAGGCTGATTTGAACAAGGATACTTATGGCGAAGTTGTTGTTCGTATCGCTTATTTGACAGACGATCAGGCTGTTATTACAGCTAAGAACACGGAGTTGAATGGTTATGATATGCCGGGTTCTCTGCAGACTAAGTTTAATTTCAAAGACAGAACTTTCAAGTATCTGACTCGTACGAAAGTTGATCAGGGTTTGTATTTCATCAAAGATGTAGCAACTGAAAAGTATGTTGTTGACAATTTCGTTGGTAAACTGATGCTGGATGCTGAAACAGCTGTTCAGAATTATAATGATATGCCGGCTACTATGTGGGTTGTTAAGACTACAGGTTGCGGTTTAGTTCCGACAGTTGCTGTTTACAACCGTGAATATGCAGACGAAGTATACGAAGGTCAGCTTTATTCTAATGAAGATGGTAGCGTTTACTTTATCAATCAGAACTTTGATTCTTTCACAGATAAACAACTACTGCATACTGACAACTATAAGTTTAATACTGTTGCAGACGGTGAAGCTACAACTAGCGTTTACCATGGTTACGGACATTTAACTTCTGATGATCTGCTTTATACTAAGTATTATCTGAACTATAACTTGTTCGCTAATCCGAACTTGTATCTGAATGTAACTGCTACTAAGAGCTTTGCTCCGACTGAAGGTCAGGCTACTACTTATGAGTTGACTGAAGCTAAGAATGTATTTGACGTTAATGGTACTGCTATTGATGTTCCTTTCGGTTACGGTGCTCAAATCGGTTTACCGCAGTTGATCAGAACCGGTTATGTATTGAAAGTTAGCGATAAAAACTTGATCGATAACGATAAGGTTTATGTATATCTGGTTGAACCGAAAGGTAAGACTCCTTACTACAAGGCTATGACGAAAGAGGAAGCTGCTGCTGCTACGGATGAAAATCCGAAACTGGCTGTATTCTATCTGAAGGCTGACCAGCGCATGCATAGCGATCTTGACACTCGTGCTTATGTATTGATTGACATTAACAATGGTACAACTTTGGATGTTAATAACGGTTGGATGCAGGCTAACTGCGAAGATGCTCCGGGTGATATGACTTACCTGCGTCTTGACAACATGGCTCAGGAAAGAGCTACAGCATTCTCTATCAATATTGATCCTCGTCCATTATATATGGATCTGGGTGAAATCGGTAAGAACATCAACATCTTCCGTGGAAGAGGTACTGGCGCTGAATATCTGTTCGAAGATACTAACAACCAGAGCAACGCTCCGCAAGTTGTTAAGGGTTTCGGTTACCTGGGTATGACTGCTGAAAAGATCAAACCGATCGGTGAAGGTAAAACAACTGCTTTGTATGCTGATTATGTGGTAAGTTCTACAGACCGTATGCCTCAGTATCTGTTTGTTGTGCGTCCGGATTCAGTGAAAGACGGCAAATGGTGTAACACTCACGGTTACAACCCGAACTGCGAACATGAAATTGATTACAACGGTTACCTGGCAGGTAGCTTCTTGATCAATCTGACTGACTCTATCGAAGGCGGTACTAACATGTTGAACAATCCTGACGTTTACAAATGGCAGTCTTACACTCGCCTTGGATTCGTAGAAGGTGTTCACCAGGTAGATGGCGAAAATGAATATCTGTATATCCTGAAGAACGGTCTGAAGTTGGCTGATCTGAAGAATAAAGACGGTGTTCTTGATCCTCGTGACCTGTACGATGCCAGCAAGTTCGAAAAGAAAGAACTGACAGGCTTGCACAAAAACTATGCATTCTCTCTGCGTTACACAGACGACGATCATAAAGATTTCTTACTGGAATCTAACAAGGTAGGTGTATCACACGTAGCATCATTCAAGGGTGCATGGGTGAAAATCCACAACGGAGTTCCTGTATTGGCTGAATACGAAGTTGATAACGGTAACCACCAGGATGATGACGATAAGATGAAAGAACTTATCAACCAGGCTCAGATCTTCAACCTGGAAGATACTGAAGATTTCGCAACATCTAACGAAGGTGTTTCTACATCAACAGTTAGCGTAATCGCTGGTGAAGGTGTTATCACTATCACAAATGCTGCTGGTAAGAAAGTTTCTGTAAGCAACATCCTTGGTCAGACAGTAGCTACTCAGACTATTTCTTCTGACAACGTAACAATCTCTGCTCCTGCAGGTATCGTGGTTGTTTCTGTTGACGGTGAAGAAGCTGTAAAAGCTATCGTTAAATAAGTAGGACAATTCCTGGTAAACCGTTAGGTTGACAGGTTACATACAACAAAGCCCCGCTGGTTATCCGGCGGGGCTTTTTGCGTATCAGAGGACAGAATCGGAATATTGTACAACTCAATCGGAATAATATGACTTGCCGGAATTGCAGAAGATTGCTTCTTCCAAACGGACGGAGGTTGTAGTACAGAGCCAGTGTACGAAATAGCAAGTCCTCTGTACGCCTTTAGAGTCTTTCCGTTTCCCGGCTTCTGAACTATTGAAAGGAGGCTCTATGACTCTTGAAATGTCCTCGGAACCTAATTATTCGTGGGGAGTTGAATAAATACCGGAGAAATAATCGTGGTATCCTTTCAAATGAAAGGGTGTCACGATAAAATATTCTCGAAAAATAATTGCCGGATATTTTGTTTTATAAAAAAAAACACTACCTTTGCACCGCAATCACGAGAGATTGCTTACCTGAAAATGATGAATTGCCCAGGTGGCGGAATTGGTAGACGCGCACGTTTCAGGTGCGTGTGTCGCGAGGCGTGCAGGTTCGAGTCCTGTTCTGGGCACTTCCGAAAGCGGACAACTGATAAAGTTGCCCGCTTTTTTTATGTCCGTATTTTTTTATATATTTGAGCCAAAATGGAGAGGATGCAGCAATATACGGAAGATGAAATAGTAGAACAACTGCGGGATCCGGCCCGGCAAAGGGATGCTTTTGCCAGTGTCGTGAGCCTTTACGGGGAAAAGTTGTATTGGCAGATACGAAAGATGGTATTGAGCCATGACGATGCAAACGATCTTTTGCAGAATACTTTTCTGAAAGCCTGGACGAATATCGACTATTTCCGGGGTGAAGCGAAGTTATCTACCTGGCTGTATAAAATTGCCATCAACGAGTGTCTTACCTTTCTGAACCGTCAGCGGAATATAAATAATGTATCGATCGACGATACTGATGTCTTTTTGCTGGAACGTCTGAAAGGGGACGAGTACTTTGACGGTGATGAAGCCCAGTTGAAGTTGCAGAAAGCAATTCTCACCTTGCCGGAGAAACAACGTTTGGTGTTTACCATGAAATACTTTGACGAGATGAAGTATGAAGATATGTCGGATGTTCTTGGAACCTCTGTCGGAGCCTTGAAGGCTTCTTATCATCATGCAGTCAAAAAAGTCGAGGAGTTTTTAACTAAAGACATTTAAACCTTTTGGCCCGAAGCTCGTCAAAGGTGTATTAAAACGGAAGAGTATGGAAAAAGAACAAAACAATCTGGATCGTTTTAAAGGAAAGAATCCTTTTAGTGTGCCTGATGGGTACATGAAGGATCTCACGGCTAATATTATGAGCCAGCTGCCGGAGAAGCCGCATGTGGAGGCAAAGAAAGTCTCTATGACGGACCGTATCCGTCCGTGGTTGTATATGGCTGCAGTATTTGCCGGGCTGGGATTGTTCTTTAAAGCAATAGTCGGTTTCGACGGTGAAAAGAGCCAGTCTGATACGCTGTTGGTGCAGTCGACAGATGCATCGGAAACTAAAGCTGCTATATTGGAAGCGGAAAATGAAGAATATCTGGAATATCTGGAAGCCCAGTATACAGATTATCTTTTAGCAGAAGAATTGGGCAATTACGAATAAATTGACGAAAAAAAGAAGTTATTAGCATATTTTTGTAATAATAATTGTATGAGCAAAATATTTTTTATTACATTTGTGGCGATTTCAGTTTTATTCTCTTCGGGAGTGTTGGCACAGGGAGATAAACAACATCGACATTTTGACAAAGAGGCCTTTCAGGCAAAAAGAAATGCCTTTATTACAGCTGAAGTAGGTTTGACACCGGAAGAAGCTGAAGCTTTCATTCCTTTATGTAATGAATTGCAAGAAAAGATGTTTGAGGTTGGTCGTGAATGCCGTAAACTGTCAAAGGAACTAAAGCACATGAAATCTCCGACAGAAAACGATTATTCAAAAGTAAATGATGAATGTATCGGAGTGAAAATGAAGGAGGCTGCTTTAGAGAAAGAATATTACGAAAAATTTAAAAAGATACTATCGCCTGAGAAACTTTATAAATACCGGCGTGCTGAATACAAATTTGCACGGAATTTTATGAAAGGTCCGGACGATAAGAAAGAAGAAAACAAGAAAAAATAAAATATTATCATTATTTGTGTTTTTTGTTTAGATTTAGTTTTGGCGTTTAAGTTAAGGGAGGGGTGGCGACGTGATGTCGGTTCCCCTTTTGTTTTTTTATAGGCCTTTCGATTTGGCTTCATTCCATATTTTATCCATTTCTTCCAAAGACATTTCTTTCAGTGAACGGCCTTCTTTAATGGTATGATCTTCCAGGTAATTGAAACGGCGGATAAATTTTTGGTTCGTACGTTCCAGTGCATTGTCCGGATTGATCTTGTAAAGGCGGGCAGCGTTGATCAGGCTGAAGAACAGATCTCCAAATTCAGCTTCCATCTTGTCTGCATCCATCTTATCGATCTCCTCTTTCAGTTCGGTAAACTCCTCATGTACTTTATCCCATACCTGGTCACGTTGTTCCCAGTCGAAACCGACATTGCGGGCTTTATCCTGGATACGGTGGGCTTTGACGACAGAGGGGAGAGAAGAAGGAACACCTTCCAGAACGGTTTTGTTTCCGCCTTTTTCTTTTAATTTTATCTGTTCCCAGCTCTGCTCTACTTTTTGGGCAGTGTCGGCAGAAGCGTCGCCGAATACGTGCGGGTGGCGGAAAATCAGTTTCTGGCAAAGACTGTCGCATACATCTTTGATGTCGAAAGCTTCTTTCTCTTCACCGATCTTTGCATAGAAAACGATATGAAGAAGCAGGTCTCCCAATTCTTTCTTGATGTTGTAATTGTCATTCTTCATGATTGCGTCGCACAATTCGTAGGTTTCCTCGATTGTGTTGGTACGCAGGCTCTCGTTTGTCTGTTTTCTGTCCCAGGGACATTTCACCCGGAGTTCATCCAGGATGTCGAGCAGTTGCCCGAAAGCTTCCATTTTTTCTTCTCTTGTTGCCATTGTAATAATATGCCAAAATGTTAATGCCAATGTGTTAATATGCCAATGTGCCAATTAAATACTCCTGTACTATGGACAGGGGTTCTTTATTGGCACATTGGCATATTGGCAAATTGATTAATTATTTATTTTGCTCTTTGAACGCTTTCAATCCGTTTTCAAGGAATTGTATATATTTTGATACGTCTTCGTTGAATGCATATGACGGACCGAGCGGTTTGCCTTCGTCATTCAGCAGAATGTAGAAAGGTTGTGCATTGGCTCCGAACTTGCTTCTCTGAAGATAACTCCATTTGTCACCGATTGTTTTCAGTTTACGCACTTTGCCGTGTTCTTCGATTTCGATCGGTTGAGGCAGTTTGGTCTTGTCGTCTACCATCAGAGTAATCAGGACGTAATCCTTTTCAAGCAATTGTTTTACTTTCGGATCGGTCCATACGGATGCTTCCATCTTACGACAGTTAACACAACCGAAGCCGGAGAAGTCGATCATGACTGGTTTATTCACCCGTTTGGCATAAGCCATACCGCTTTCATAATCATCATAAGGGGCATGTACCTCGTCGTTATACAGGCTGAAATCCTGTGTATACAAAGGTGGAGCGAAAGCGCTGATCGATTTCAGAGGTGCACCCCAAAGTCCCGGAACCATGTAAACGGCGAAACCGAACGAGATGATCGCCATGAAAAGACGCGGTACGGATACATACTTAACATCGCTGTCATGGCTGAATTTGATCTTTCCTAGCAAGTAAAGTCCTAACAGGAAGAATATCACGATCCACAGAACGATAAATACTTCGCGGTCTAGCAGACGCCAGCCGTAAGCCAGGTCGGCAACAGAAAGGAACTTCAGTGCCAGTGCCAGCTCCAGGAAGCCTAATACCACTTTTACCGAGTTCAGCCATCCGCCGGATTTAGGCATACTTTGCAGCATATTCGGGAAGATAGCGAACAAACTGAACGGAATGGAAAGTGCCAGGGCAAACCCGAACATTCCGATAGCCGGGCCGACTGCCGTACCCATGGATGCCGCCTGTACCAGCAGTGTACCGATGATCGGACCTGTGCAGGAGAATGATACCAGTACCAGCGTAAACGACATGAAGAAGATACTTAATATACCAGTCGTAGAATCCGCTTTGCTGTCCAGTTTGGTTGTCCAGGAAGCAGGTAATACCATTTCAAATGCTCCGAAGAACGATATGGCAAATACGACCAGCAGTAGGAAGAATATAATATTGAAGATCGCATTTGTCGACAGGTCATTCAAGGCACTAGCTCCGAAAATACCTGTGATAAGCAATCCCATCACCAGGTAAATCACGATGATGGACATTCCATAGGTGAGTGCATCGCGGATCGCTTTCTTCCGGTCTTTGGTACGTTTCAGGAAGAAACTAACCGTCATCGGGATCATCGGCCATACGCATGGAGTCAGCAAAGCGATCAGTCCGCCCAGGAATCCGGCGAAGAAGATGAATAGCCAGGAAGTATCCGTTGCCGTAACAGTCGTGTCTCCATACGCTTTCAGGTCATCGATAACCGGTGTCCATAGAGCGGCATCGTTTGTCAATGCGTTAGCGATCTTTTCCGGATTGGCGATAACCGTTTCTTCTTTGGCGACCGGATCCGGAGTGGTCAGGGTCTTCCCTTCTTCCGCTACTTGATTGGTGTCCGGCTGTTCTTCGGTCACATCGTCTTTCTCTACGACGGGTGCATCGGCCGGCAATGTCAATTTTGTATTTTTACTGTCAAAAGCAAAGCTGACACGGTCGGGCGGCAGGCAAGTTTCGTCGTTGCAGACCATAAATTCTACTTCACCTTCGATCTTGAACTTTTTAGGATTGAGGATTTTTACCTTTTGGGTAAAAGTTACGGCACCTGGAAACCAGCGGAGATCCATTGCGAACTGTTCGTCATATACAACGGTCGGCTTGATGTTGGATACCGGCTGTCCTATCAATTCTGCCCCTTGAAGTGTCTCGAAGGTGAACGAGGTTGATACAGGTCCTCCTTCCGGCAGATTCATATCGTATAAATGCCAGCCTTTATCGATTGTGGCGGCGAATACGATTTCTTTCTCGGCAGACTGGGAGTCTTCCAGTTTAATTTTCCACTTGACAGGCTGATGGATTTGAGCCTGTACAGCCAGTGTTACGAACACCAGCAATAAGATGCTAAAGAGTTTCTTCATTACAATGTTTATATTTCAGTCTAGTTTATTTAGCTAATGAAACGAAAGCATCCGGAATACGCGTTTCAAAACGCATCTCTTCTCCTGTCTCCGGATGAATAAAATAGAGCCGTCGGGCATGAAGCATCAGCCTTCCGGCGGGATCGGTTTCTGCGCCGTACTTGTAATCGCCGGCAATCGGGTGTCCGATAGATTCCATTTGGACGCGTATCTGGTTCTTACGACCTGTTTCCAGATCAAGCTCCAATAGAGAATAATGGCCGTTACTATGCAAGACGTGGTAACGGGTGATGGCTTCCTTCCCTTCACCTTCTGCTGTTATATACACCTGCATCTTTGCGTTTTCAACCAGGTTGGAGACGATCAGGTCAGAATCTTTTTCCGGACGACCTTCTACGACGGCTACATACGTACGCTGTGTGATTGCCGAGTTCCAGTTTGATTGTAAAGCCTTTTGCACACGTTGGTTCTTGGCAAACATCATCAGTCCGGATGTGTCACGGTCAAGACGATGCAGGACAAAAATTTTGCTTCGCGGATCATTCTTCTTGACATAATCGCTGAGCAGGTGGTAAGCGGTACGTTCCTTTACACGATCGCTGGAAACAGACAGGAGCCCGTTCTTTTTGTTGACAACGATCAGGTCGTCATCTTCCCACACGATGTGTAATAGAGGATTGCTGAACTCCACCTTTCCTCGTTCGTAACTGATCTCGACTTCGTCTCCCGGCACTAAAGGAGCGTTGAACTGGGAAGTGACTTTCCCGTTTATCAAGATTTGTCCGTGGGCAAGTAAGGCCTTGACGGAACTTTTGCTCTGTTCGCTCAACAATTGGAACAGAAAAGGAAGCAGTGTATTCTCTTCCTTCACCGCAACTTTGCGTCCGCGAGGGGCTTTTTTTAGATTTGTGTCTTTGTAACCTGAGCGTCTTCTCATTTTATTATCATAAATAATTCACAAAGATACTGGCATTTGCGGAATGTTGCAAGCTGTGTTTCATAATCTTGGGGTCTGTTTAAATTTTATTCAATAAACATTGTATTGACTTTTTCCCGTTTGTGCAAACATTCATCTTTTCAAACATAGGTGATTTGTCGTTAAATCATATATGTTTTGATAACAAAAGACGTATGTTTGGCCTGTTAAATACATAAGTATTTTCTGCAACCGCTCGGCGGCTTTTTTCAAATGGGTAGGCATCGCTTTATTCATGGATAGGTGCTCGTTTTCAGGCTCTGTTGTTTGTTGATATTTAGTCTTTAATCGGAGTCACTATATGTATACATGGTACTTAGATGATGATATTCAACAATTAATGGGTGACGCCGGAGGCAGTTTCCGGCGTCATCCATTAATTGTTGAATATCAATCTGTATACTCTGCGTTTTAAAAAGTGACGCCCAAAATCGATCGGAATACATAAAGCCGGCTGGCTTCTTAATCGTCGGCGATGCTTTTCTCGCTTGGTTAGTGAGTTGCAGCAGTCAACCCGTTCATTGTTTCAACCAACCGGATAAATTCCCGTTTGTAACCCTGGCGGTCGTTCACCAGTCCACTTTGTGCCAGGGAGATCGCCTGATTATATGAGCCTGTTCCTTTGTATTCGGAGTTGCGCAGTAGCTGGCCGAACATGGCGACGGCCGATGCAAAATAGAAATCGGGGGAAAGCTTGTTGTTGTCGCTTGCTTTCAATTTAGTCTCGATCAACTGGCTGACGTCGCTGTCAGGAGCTTTGTAGCGCAGGCGTATAGCCAGTAACTCCGGTTTTGCAAACTGCATGGTGCGGGGAGCATTGTTCGGCTTTATTTCGTAAAAAGCCGTTACCGTATGTCCGGCACCCATTTCACCGGCATCTTTGGTGTCGTCGTTGAAATCCTTGTTATTCAATAAGCGACTTTCGTAACCGACCAGACGATATTCCTGTACCTGATCGGGATTGAAAGCGATCTGTAACTTCACGTCTTTGGCTACGGCATACATTGTACTACCAAACTCATGGACGAGCGTTTTGTTTGCTTCCTGGATATTGTCGATATAAGCATGGTTACCGTTTCCTTTTTCGGCAAGAACCTGCATCTTACTGTCTTTATAATTCCCCATACCATAACCCAGAACGGTTAGGAATACACCGCTTTTACGTTCTTTTTCGACTAATCGTTCCAATCCTTCGGAAGATGATACTCCCACATTGAAATCGCCATCGGTACAGAGTATCACGCGGTTGTTTCCTTCCCGGATATAATTCTTCCGTGCAATATCGTAGGCAAGTTGGATACCGGCACCACCGGCAGTCGAACCTCCTGCCGTCAGTTCGTCGAGTGCTTCACGTATTTTTTGCTTATTACTTCCGGAGGTGGATGGTAGTACCACACCTGCTTCTCCGGCATATACCACGATGGCTACGCGATCTTTTTCCCGCAGATTATTGATCAGGAGTTTCAGGGATGACTTAACCAATCCCAGACGGTCCGGCCCATACATAGAACCTGATACGTCTACGAGGAAAACCAGATTGGAAGCCGGCAGATTTTCAGAAGGAATCTCTTTCGCTTTTAACCCGATACGTACCAGGCGATTTTCTTTATTCCAGGGACATGGTCCTACTTCGGTGGTGATATTTACAGGATCTTTTCCTCTTGGTTTCTCGTAATTGTAGGAGAAATAATTAATTAATTAATTCTTCTACGCGGACAGCATCGGCCGGAGGATTTTGCCCTTCATTGATATAACGGCGGATCGTCCCGTAAGAAGCGGCATCGACATCGATCGAGAAAGTAGAAAGCGGTTCGTTATTGACTTTCCTGAATTTGTTTTCTGCCAATTGGTTATATTCGTTCCTGTTTGTCTCCTGATCGTAATCATAGGATGAAGATGTGGTCACCAAAGCTTCGCAGCAAACGACTTCTTCTTCTGCAATGATGGGAGCTGCGTCTTCAACGATAGAGAGAACCTCTGCCTGTGCCTTCGCTGTTTTCTGTGTTTGTGCCTCTGCCTGTGTCGGATGCGGAACCGGAGGAGGCGTACAGATTAACGGCTTTTTTACAAGAAGAAACAGACCGCCAGCCAGGATAGCTGCCGTAAGTAAGCTGATGATTGTTGTTTTCGTTTTCATGACTGATCCTGTTTAATGATTAATGAATTGCTTTTACCTGATAGATGCCGCGATAAAGGGGAATTCCATAAATGTTTCGGACTTTTTTGAGAAAGATTTTAATTTAAAGTTTACATTTGTAGAAAAAACGAGAACAACTTGCTGTTTTTCAGACGTAACATATCAACCTATTCAGATAGCGAACTGCTGCAATTATATAAGGAAACCGGGAAAAGCGATTATTTCGGTGAACTGTATAATCGCTATATCCCATTGCTATACGGGTTGTGTCTGAAATATTTGCAGGAAGAAGAGAAAGCACAGGATGCTGTCATGCAATTGTTCGAAGACTTGCTGCCGAAGCTTTCGCGTTACGAGATACGGGAGTTCAGAACCTGGATTTACAGTGTGGCAAAAAACCATTGCTTCCAGTTGTTACGAAAAGAAAATCCCGAGATAGCAACCGATTTCGACCGGCAATTTGTGGAATCGTACGATTTATTGCATCTATTAGATAAAGAAGAAACGAGTGACGATACCCGTACGGTAGCTCTCAAGCACTGTCTGGAGATGCTGCCCGAACCTCAGCAACGTTGTATCCTGTCTTTTTTTATGGAAGAAATGTCGTACGTCGATATCGTAGAGCAGACCGGGTATCAGCTCAAAAGCGTAAAAAGTTATATTCAGAATGGCAAACGCAATCTGAAAAGTTGTATTGAAAAGAGAATGGCGCAATGAGAAATCTGTTGCAATACATACAAGGTTCACGAAAAGGCAAGGAAGCCCATCGTCTGGAAAAAGAGGCGATGAAAGATCCTTTCCTGGCCGACGCACTGGATGGTTTTCAGACAGTGGAGGGCAACCATGTGGAAAGTATCGAAGCAATGCGCCGCCGTATCTCCCGCCGTACCCGTTCTCAAAGAGATCAGATCGCGAAATGGAGTATTGCTGCCAGCTTGTTGATCTGTCTGGGATTTGGCAGTTACTTTTGGTTCAACAGAGATGCCGCTATGCCGAAAGAGTTACAGTCGATGGTTATACAGGAAAAAGCTGTGACACCGCCGCCACCTCCTGAACCGGCGATCGCCCAGGCAGCTGTTACCCCTGAATTACAGGAAGAAACGGAAACAATGCAAAAACAAGCACCGGTAGCTGCAAAAAAGCCCGAAGCTAGAATGCGGCAGGCAACACCTACGCCGGCCCCTTTGGCTGCTGCTCCTGCGAGTGCTGAAGTCTTGTCTATCGTTGAAGATGATGCCGATGTAGCAGAAATGATCGTGGCGGAAGAAGAAGTCGCGATGGATGCAACTATGGCTCGTGCCCCGATACACCGGCCGGAACCTGTTATAGGCTATAAAGCCTATGAAGAATATTTGCGTAAAGAATTGATTCACCCGCAGGACTCAACCTGTAAAGGGGTGACCGGAACTGTCGTTGTTGCATTCCATATCAATGAAAAAGGCCGTCCGGTCGATCTGGAAGTCAAACGAAGCCTGTGCGCATCAGCAGACAAGGAAGCGCTTCGCCTGATCGAAAAAGGTCCGGACTGGAAGGTGGATACGACCCAGGTTATTGTTCCTGTCCTTTTCGCTCCGTAAAGGATATTTCTATTTTGTTTTCGCTTGTAGCGTCTATTGATGCAATATACGAATTGTCAAAATGTCATTTTGATAATTAATCTCTTTGAGAATGTTGTATAGACGGCTGGTTGCTCAATCTGTTTTGAATAATGCTGTGAAGTTATAGTTGTTGAATGATATTTAGAAAGAAAAAAGGCAGAAAAGGTAGCATGCTGCTTTTTTGTTAGAGATTATCCGGATGGTAAATGAGAAAGGGGATATTTTCCGACTTCTTTCTGCATAAAAATGTTAGGTGGAAAAAGTGTTTTCTGTAAATGCTTCCAGAGAGAATAAGTTCCTTTTTTTTACAATCTATGGTTGTTTTTGAGGTTTCATCTTCAGAAAATCATTTATCTGCCGGACTTCTTTCCATTACCCGGCAGCTAATCCCAACTGTCTCGGACTTTATAACAATTATCTCGGACTTGAGTGTTGGTTTCCCGGCAGGTAATATTTATTAGGACGGACTTTATCTCGAAAAATTACTGTAAACGAACTGATAAATGGCTGGTAGAGATGTTTTGTCAGTTAGGATAGTTATGTGAAAAGCGTATATGCTTTCATTTTATTTTTATTTATTACATATAGATGTTTATGTGTTATTGGGGAAGTTCTTGTTGTGATGTCTTATTAGAAGAGAAAATACATTAATTTTATCCGATTGCTTAAAAGTTGAAATAATATATTACTTTTGCTAATAGGGAATAAGTATATAAATATGAATTATATTCAAAGTGATTTTGAAAGGATATATAAGTTGTACTATCCGAAGATGTTTGGATTTGCCAAAAACTATGTTTTGGCAGATGAAGACGCCGAGAATATAGTACAGGATGTTTTTTTGGTGCTTTGGGAAAAAAAAGATGAACTTGAAATTACTTATACATTAACCACCTATTTATTTACCCTTGTTAAGAATAAGTGCCTTAGTTTTCTGCGACACAAACTGATAGAGGAAGAATATAATCTTCAGATGAAGGAAGAGCTAAGTTTCAAACTGTATGCCTTGGAATCGTTGGATTATTCTTATCAATCGGAAACGGAATTGCAGGAAGCCATAAAACGGGCTCTTGATGCCCTGCCGGAGCGTTGCCGGGAAGTCTTTATTAAAAGTCGTATAGAAGGATTGAAGTATAAAGAAATATCGGAAGAATTGGGTATTTCTGTAAATACTGTTGAAAATCATATAGTCACAGCTTTAAAGAAACTACGTGTTGAACTAAAAAATTATCTGCCCCTATTATTATTCCTTGTTAAATAATATTTATTTCTGATTGGCTTATAGTGGTCTTTCCAGAGATAAGAGTTTAACTTATATATAAGGAAGAAATATGTTGGATTTATTATCAAAGTATTTGACGGGAAATATCTCGTCTGAAGAAAAGCAAACTCTTTTCCGTCGATTGAAAGAAGATGTCGGTGACAGGAAGGAAGCTGCTGATATGCAAAATTTATCAGCACTTGTTTCTATGGCTAAGGAAGATCGTATGGCTTCCGATATGCAGTATCGTTCATTTGTCAGTTTACGAAGAAAGCGTACGTTCTTTTTAGGTTTCAGGAAGATTGCTAGTTACGCAGCCATAATGATTTTTTCTGTCTTGTCGACTTATTTATTGATGACATATACGGGGAATATGAAGGATGAATTGGTTCGTTATCAGGAATTTTCAACGCCAGCAGGACAGCGGGCGAAAGTTTTGTTAGCTGATGGTACGGAAGTCTGGCTGAATGCTAATTCCAGATTACGTTACCCTGAACATTTCGATTTGAAACAACGGGAAGTCGAACTGAATGGGGAAGCTTTCTTTGAGGTCGAAAAGGATACGGGAAGTCCTTTTATCGTAAAAACGAATAAGATGGATATAAAAGTGACTGGAACAAAATTCAATGTGAGTGCATATGATTCTGAAATGTATTTTGTAACGTCCTTACTTGAAGGAAGCGTTTCTGTATCCTGTGTAAATGATAGGAGTCGTAATTATGCACTACGTCCGCAGCAACAAATAGTTGTGTCCGATCATTCATCGGAAATTTCTTTATTTACTAATACTGATTTTATGTCTTGGAGGGATGGCGTATTCATTTTTGATGATATGCTATTAACTGATATTATAAAGAAATTAGAGCTTTACTATGATGTCTCAATTATTGTGAAGGATACAAAACTCGGTAATTTCCGCTATACGGGGAAATTTCGACAAAGGGATGGGGTAGAAAGTGTTTTGAAAAAGTTGCAAATAGTATATCCGTTCACTTACACCAAAGACGATGATCGTAATCAGATTCTTTTGCAATAAATAATTTCCAAATTTCCATATGGAGGAGTTAACTATATAAATACAGGAAAGTATGTGTAACCTTAAAAATAATATGCCTATGGTTTAAAAATAAGAAATCTTTTTATAAATAAAGAGCTGACAGGTGTTCCACCACCTGTCAGCAATACATCTAACACTCTTAGTCGAAAAAGTATTAAACATTTAATTATACAAAGGTATGGAAAAATATGCTTTGTCAATCTTATTATTTCAAAGAAAACACTTTAAGAAGTTTTTTAATATTATGAGAATTTCAACATTGTTCTTGTTTGTCTGCTTGTTTGCATCTTATGCGTCGAATGTAAATTCGCAGACGGCAAAAGTAAACATCGCAAACGGTCGTATGACAATCGGGACTTTTATCAATCAGGTTGAAAAGGAGACCGACTATCTGTTTGTCTATAATAAGGGAGAAATTGACGTAAATAAAACAGTTTCATTGAATGAAGGCGAAAATGCTGTAGCCGATTGCTTGAACCGTATTTTTAAGAACTCGGGTGTGTCATACGTTTTCGAAGACGATTATATCGTGTTGACAAAACGGGTGAAGATACAGGGAGAGACTGTCGCTCAGCAATCAGGAAAAGTTATCCAGGGAATTATTACAGACGAGGCAGGGACGTTGATAATTGGAGCGAATGTGTTTGTGAAAGGAACAACAATCGGTACGGTGACAGATATCAATGGAAAATTCTCATTGGAAATACCTTCGGAGAATGCATCTTTAGTGATCTCTTACATTGGCTATGTGGAGCAACAAGTTCCGGTGAAAGGAAGGAAAAACTGGACGATTACTCTGAAAGAAGATTTGCAAAGTTTGGAAGAAGTCGTCGTTGTCGGATATGGTACTGTGAAAAAAGGAAATCTGACTACAGCAGTAACTGCTGTTAAAGCAGATGTTTTGACTAATAAACCGTCTCAAACGATTACAGATGCTTTGCAGGGAGCCGTTCCTGGCTTGAGTATCGTACAATCAGGTCGTCCGGGTAGCGCTTCATCCATGCAGTTACGCGGGGCTACATCTTTGAATGAAAGCGGATCTCCTCTTTTATTAGTGGATGGAGTTCCGAGTGAATTTAATTATTTGAATGTAGAAGATATAGAAAGTGTAACTGTTTTGAAAGATGCTGCATCTGCTGCTATTTATGGTTCTCGGGCAGCTCATGGCGTTATTTTGGTAACAACAAAACGTGGGCAACTGGGAAAACCTACTTTTCGCTATAATGGATATGTCGGTGTAAATACTCCGACTGATATGCCGGAAATGGTGGGATCTGCCGAATATGCTAGAATTTATAATGAATCTCAGCGTAATATAGGACGTAGTGATGTCTATTCAGAAGATGATATAAGAAAATTTGCAAGTGGCGAAGATCCGAACCGTTATCCAAATACCAATTGGTTGGATTTGATGTTTCAGAATAGTATTACAACCCGCCATTCGATTGCAGCAACTGGTGGAACAGAAAGTGTAAAATATTATTTGAGTGGAGGTTTTGACCATCAGACAGGTGTGATTCCTGAAGTAGAACATGATGTGTTCAACGTGCGTTCAAATGTGGATGTTCAGGTAACGAACAAGTTTAATATATCTTTTGATATGAGATATATTCTACGTAAGAAAGATGAAGTTATCTCAATGGATAACAATATTATAGATGTATATAAAATGAATCCGACCAACATCGCTTACTATACTGATGGAAGTTATGGATATAATCCGAAAGCAATTATAAATCCGATTGCTTATATACATGAGTTTGGGCATGATTTGTGGGATAAACATGATGCTTCCGGTATTTTTAAGATGAGTTATGAGTTTATTGACGGTTTGAAGTTGACCGGACTAGCCAATGTAAATTATATCTTTGGTAAGACTTCGACGTTTGGGCGTGAAATTTCTTTTACGGATTTTTTCACACAGGAGGTGACTACCAAGGGGATCAATTCAATGAAAGAAGAACGTACTTCTACTGCATATTATAATTTGCAGGCGTTGTTGACTTATCAGAAAACATTTGGAAAACATTCTATTGATGTTTTAGCCGGTTATCAGCAGGAAAATCAGCGTTATGATTGGATCAATGCTTATCGGGATGGTTATCCGACGGATATCGTACATGTTTTGACTGGAGGATCTAAAGATAATTGGAGTAATGATGGGAATGCAGAACATTGGGCAATTGCTTCTTTTATCGGAAGTATGAATTATGATTATGCGGGTAAATATTTATTGTCTTTGAAGGTGCGTTCTGATGGTTCTTCTCGTTTTGCCAGTGGCCATCGTTGGTCAACTTTCCCTTCTGTTTCAGCTGCATGGCGTATTTCAGGGGAAAACTTCATGGGGGTGACCTCTTCATTTCTGGATGATATGAAAATTCGTGCTTCATGGGGTAAAACCGGAGCTTCTTCCGGATTAGGATTGTATCCGAGTTATACAACGATAGCGATGGGAGGAGTCGCATTGAATAACTCTTATGTACAGACTGCCTATTTGAAAACGTTGGGTAATACCGATTTGGGTTGGGAAAAAACGACCATGTTCGATGTGGGAACTGATGCTTATTTTTTGAAAAATCGCTTGGGAGTTACATTCGATTATTATATCAAGAATACGAATGAAATTTTGATCGGTTTACCTGTCCCGATGGAATATGGTTTTGGAAAACCGAATGTGAATATCGGAGAAGTAGAGAATCGTGGTTGGGAAATGGAATTAAGTTGGAACGATAAAGTCGGTGAAGTAAGTTACTCTATCCAAGCCAATCTTTCAAATAATAAGAATAAAGTTTTGGATTTGGCAGGAACAGGTCCTTGGAAAGATGGTTATACGGCTGAAGGACTGCCGATGAAATCTATTTATGGATATGAAGCATTGGGTTTTTTCGAGTCGGAAGAAGATATTGCAAATTCTCCATTCCAAAATGTGAAAAATAAACCGGGAGATATCAAATATAAGAATCAGAATAATGATGACAAGATCGATGGAGATGACCGTGTTGTTATAGGTGATCCTAATCCGCATTATTTGTATGGCTTGCGTTTGAATGCTGCTTGGAAAGGCTTTGATATAAGTATGTTGTTTCAAGGTATTGGGAAGAAGGATTATATTATGAGTGGTCCTGGTATCCAGCCGTTAAGCGATGGAGGAGGAGGCCCGGTGTTTGTGCACCAGTTGGATTATTGGAGAGAGGATAATCGAGATGCTGAATATCCGCGTATTTTGACTTCCGATCAAGCTTCTTTCAATTATGAAAAATCGGATTTTTGGAAAATCAATGCAGGGTATTTTCGTATGAAAAATTTGCAAGTGGGATATAATTTCTCTAATGATTTGTTGAAGAATTCAGGCTTTTCTAATTTGCGTCTGTTTTTCTCAGCTTCTAATTTGTTTACGATTGATAATTTTGTTCCGGGCTATGATCCGGAAACATCCAATGCGTATACATATCCTTTGTCAAGAACCTATTCTTTTGGTTTGAATGTTCAATTTTAATAAAGTACAGTCATGAAAAATATAAAATATTATCTGATATTGCTGGGGATGATTGTTTTGACAGGTTGTGATGATTTTTTGACCACGCCTCCTCTTGATCAAATAACGGAAGATGATTGGTGGAAAGATGAAAGCCAGGCAAAAATGATGGTGGATAATTGTTATGTCCATCTGTATAATGATGATGGGGATAATCTTCTTGTTTTCCGGGATGGATTTACAGATAATGCTATTTGGAGCGGGAATGCAGTGATGGCGGACGGTTCCATGACGGCTTATACCGGAAAAGTGAAAAATGAATGGAAATATTCTGAGATCGCTAATTTGAATTATGTATTGGAAGGATTGGAGAAAGCGAAAGAATCCGTAAGTTCGGAACAGTATGATCACATGCGGGCAGAAGTTCGTTTTATTCGTGCTTTCTTGTATTACGATATGTTATTCTACTTTGGTGATATTCCGTTAGTAACGAAAGTTTTGACAATTGATGAATCCAGACAGACCTCTCGTCAGCCACGTGAAGAGGTGTTGAATTTTATTTTGACAGAATTGAATGAAGTCCTGGTTGATATTCAGAAAGATACTTCGTCTGAAACAGGACGTGTCAATGAGAATGTTGTGAAAGCTTTCTTGGCTAGAATTTATTTGCATGAAAAGAACTACGATAAAGTTTTGGAATATACGAAGGCGATTATCGATTCTGGTAATTATGGCTTATACCGCGCATTTGATGGAAATGCGGACAAGAATAGTTATGAAGAATTGTTCCGCCCGCAGGCTGATGGAAACAATAATGAAATTATTTTTGAGAAACAATATTCGGCTCCATTGAAGGTACATGCATTAAATCGTAATTTGTCACCCGCATCTTCTGTATATTTGGGTTGGACTGGTCTACGCCCTCTGCAAAGTCTGGTAGATGAGTATGAATGTTTGGGTGGTCATGCAACAAGTGAGTGTGAAAGATTGGACTGTAAGTATGTGCAAATGAGAGAAGAGGTATCGGCAAATGGTGGATATGGAGAATATGAATATCGGGATCCCCGTTTGAAGTCTACTATTATAACTCCAGGCTGGGAGTGGAAAGCGAATGGGACGGTTAGATCTGTATTTGGTGTAGAAGATCCGAACAGTAAAGATTATATCCAGAAAAATCCTTCTTATACTGGCTTCTTGGTTACGAAATATGTCGATTTGGAAGGTGAAGAGGCCGACCGTACTTTAGGTGGTAAGAATCTGAGCATAATTCGGTATGCAGATGTGTTATTGATGCGTTCTGAAGCTTTGATTGAGAAAAATGAAAATTTGGATGAGGCGGTTGCTTTAATTAATGATGTGCGTGATAGGGCAAGGTTGCCGAAAAATGTACAAGTAACGAATCAGAGTGATTTGCGTGACAAATTGCGCCATGAGCGTCGTGTGGAATTTGCTATGGAAGGATTGCGCTATTATGATATTATCCGTTGGAAAATTTGTGATAAGGTAAGAGGAGGCGATGCCTATGGTTTTGCTAAAATGACAGAATCCGGTAAGCGGGAGAATATCTTCATGGAAACAAGAGTGTGGAAAGATCACATGTATCTGTGGCCTGTGCCTCAAGATGCCCGTGATTTGAATGAAAATTTGACACAAAATCCCAATTGGTAATTTGATTGAATTGAAATAAAAATGTCCCGGAATTCGTTGATAGGATCCGGGATGTTTTTTTAATCATAAAGTAAAAAAATGAGATCGATAGTTATAGTATTATTGTGTCTGCTGACGGGTATTAACTGGGGGAAAGGAAGCGAATCTCGATTTTCAACTGCCGGATTTTATGAGTTGACTAATAGTGGTAGGTGTGTATATAATATGAACGTTGCTTGGCGCTTTCATAAAGGAGATATAGCCAATGGAGGTGCTCTAGAATTGGTGGATTCTACTTGGGCGGTCGTATCTTTGCCTAATGGAATAGAACTGTTGCCAGAAGAAGCAAGTGGAAATATCAATTATCAGGGAAAGGTTTGGTATCGCAAACATTTTTTGGTTGATGCAGAATGGAGAAATAAAAAAGTAATGATCCATTTTGAAGGGATTATGGGAAAATCTGAAGTTTGGATAAATGGTCAATTGATCAAAAAGCATTATGGAGGATATTTGCCTGTCATTGCAGATTTAAGTTCTTGGTTGAAGTATGGGGCAGAGAATGTGATAGCCGTATGTGCTGATAATAGTGATGACTCGTCTTATCCTCCCGGAAAACCGCAGCGTGCACTTGATTTTTCTTATTTTGGAGGTATATATAGGGATTGTTGGCTTATAACACATGATAAATTGTTTATTACTGATCCGAATTATGAAAAAGAAAAAGGTGGCGGAGGTATCTTTATTTCTTATCCGGAGGTAAATGAAGAAAAAGCGAAAGTGGATATTAGGCTTCATTTGAGAAATGAATATAAACAACTTCGGAAGGGGATGGTTTCTTATGCATTGACGGATAGAGAGGGTACAGTGGTTGCTACCGGAAAGAATGCTTATCGAGTGAGTTCGGGAGAAGCGATCGTGGTTCAGTCGAATTTGCAGGTAAGGAATCCCTCTTTATGGTCTCCCGAATCTCCATCCCTTTATTGGCTCAACGTTTATGTGAAAGATGAAAAGGGGGTGGTGATAGATGGTTATAAGCAACGAATAGGGGTTCGTTGTATCGAAATGAAAGGTGTTGAGGGCTTGTGGCTAAATGGCAAACCTTATCACCGAAAGTTGATTGGCGGAAATCGTCATCAGGATTTTGCCGTGATTGGGAATGCTTTGCCTAATTCGTTACATTGGCGAGATGCTTTTCGGTTGAGAGATGCAGGTATGACAGTGATTCGGGCTGCCCATTATCCGCAAGATCCAGCCTTTATAGATGCTTGTGATGAATTAGGTCTGTTCTATATTGAGGCGACTCCTGGGTGGCAATTTTATAATAAGGATTCTATCTTTGTGGAGCGTGTATATGATGATATTCGGAATATGGTTCGTAGGGATCGAAATCGTCCTTCTTTACTTTTCTGGGAACCGGTACTTAATGAGACAGGTTTTCCTTTGGAATTCGCTTTGCAAGCCAAAAAGTGTGTGGATGAAGAAATGCGTACTCCAAATGCTTATTCTGCTATTGATCCGGGTTCAAAAGGAAGTGAATATTTTCCCGTGGTCTATACTCATCCGCTAAGCATAAGTCCGCAAAAAAGTAGTGTCAGTGTGGATAAGGCTGATCCGTCGAAAGTTTATTTTACACGTGAATTCGGTGATAATGTGGATGACTGGAGTGCCAACAATTCTTCAAGTCGTGTTTGTAGATCTTGGGGAGAAGTGCCGATGCTGGTACAAGCAGAACATTATGCTGCTCCTTATTATTCTTCACGTTTTACTACGATAGAAGCACTTTGTCGTGCGGAGAGTAATCATTTGGGAGGAACTCTTTGGCATTCATTTGATCATCAGCGTGGATGTCATCCGATCGCTTTTTATGGAGGGATAATGGATGCTTACAGGCAACCTAAAACTGCTTATTACATGTTTAAATCCCAACGTCCGAATATAATGAATGACTCTTCTCCCGTTGAAAGTGGGCCAATGGTTTATATAGCCCATCAGATGACTCCTTTTTCTCCGGCTGATGTGACTGTATATTCTAATTGTGAAGAGGTGCGACTGACTGTTTATGAAGGGGGGAAGCAATATGTGTGGAAGAGATCTTCCTCTTCTTTAAAAATGCCGTCACCCATTATTACTTTCAAGAATGTATTTGATTTTATGGATACTAAAGCGCTATCGCGGGCTGGAAAACAAAAAGATGTTTATCTACTGGCAGAGGGATTGATTGACGGAAAGGTTGTGGCTACTTACAAACGTTCTCCTTCGCGTAAGCCTATGAAAATAAGATTGCGGATGGATAATGACGGTGTTCCTCTAATATCGGATGGATCGGATATTGCTGTTGTTGTTGCGGAAATAGTGGATCATAATGGCATAGTGAACAGATTGAACAACTTTGCTGTCCGTTTTTCAATAGAAGGTGAAGGGCTTTTATTGGAGGATGAATCTATTGGAGTCAATCCTGTTCGGGCTAATTGGGGGAGTGCACCTATCTTGTTGCGTACCACAATACGTCCCGGGAAAATACGGATAAAAGCGGAAATCTTTGGTGACGGAGTGAATGCTATCGAGCCCGGAGAGTTGGAAGTTGAATCCGTACAACCCTCAATGAAGTTTATTTATAAACCTTCTGAACTTATATCGATGAAAGTAGCAAGCAAAGATGTGACAAATACTAAGATCCCGGAAGGTTCAGATGTACAGATGATGAAAAAGGAAATATTACGATTGCAGAAAATAATATCTGAAAAAGACCTGGAGGATGTTGAAATCCAACAGGAGAAGTTCGGAGAGAAATAATAAGTAGATAGGGAGACCTCTTGTAAATAGCAAGAAAAATAACAGATGCAGTTCGGAATTAGCATTAATGATTAATTCTGAATGTGAGGAAATATAAAATTTAGCATTTACGGGCTTATCTATATTACTATTATTTTTGTACTTTTGCGTCTGAAAAATGACGGACTTTTTTGTCTGTATTGAACATAGATATAATTTGAATAAAACAATATGGAAATTGCAAGTAAGTACAATCCCGCAGAAGTAGAGGGAAAGTGGTATCAGTATTGGTTGGATAACGGCTTTTTCAAGTCGAAACCGGACGGTCGCGAACCGTACACAATCGTCATTCCGCCTCCTAACGTCACCGGCGTACTTCACATGGGACACATGCTTAACAATACCATTCAGGATATCCTGATCCGTCGTGCCCGTATGTTGGGTAAGAATGCTTGCTGGGTACCGGGTACCGACCACGCATCTATCGCTACCGAGGCAAAGGTGGTGAACAGACTGGCACAGCAGGGAATCAAAAAGACCGACCTGACCCGCGATGAATTCCTGAAACATGCCTGGGAATGGAAAGAAGAACACGGAGGTATCATCCTGAAACAGTTACGTAAACTGGGTGCATCCTGCGATTGGGATCGTACGGCTTTTACGATGGACGAAAAACGTTCGGAAAGCGTATTGAAAGTTTTTGTCGACCTGTTCGACAAAGGCCTGATCTATCGTGGCGTGCGTATGGTAAACTGGGACCCGAAGGCCCTGACTGCTCTTTCCGATGAAGAAGTAATTTATAAAGAAGAACATAGCAAACTGTTTTACCTCCGTTATAAAATCGAAGGGGAAGACGGTTACGCCGTTGTTGCAACTACCCGTCCGGAAACGATCATGGGCGATACCGCTATGTGTATCAATCCGAACGACCCGAAGAACCAGCACCTGAAAGGTAAGAAAGTGATCGTTCCGCTGGTAAACCGTGTGATCCCGGTTATCGAGGACGATTATGTAGATATCGAATTCGGTACAGGTTGCCTGAAAGTAACTCCGGCCCATGACGTAAACGACTATATGCTGGGCGAGAAATATAACTTGCCTTCCATCGATATCTTCAACGATAACGGAACACTGAGCGAAGCCGCCGGCTTGTATATCGGTATGGATCGTTTCGATGTTCGTACACAGATCGAAAAAGACCTGGAAGCTGCCGGCCTGTTGGAAAAGGTAGAAGCATACGAAAATAAGGTAGGTTATTCGGAACGTACCAATGTGCCTATCGAACCGAAATTGTCTATGCAATGGTTCCTGAAGATGGAACACCTGGCACAGATCGCTTTGACTCCGGTTATGAATGACGACCTGAAGTTCTATCCGCCTAAGTTCAAGAATACATACCGTCACTGGATGGAGAACATCAAGGACTGGTGCATCAGCCGTCAGTTGTGGTGGGGACATCGTATCCCGGCTTATTATCTGCCGGAAGGCGGTTATGTGGTAGCCGAAACACCTGAAAAGGCATTGGAACTGGCGAAACAAAAGAATCCGGCACTGACAATGGCCGATCTTCGTCAGGACGACGACTGTCTGGATACCTGGTTCTCTTCCTGGTTATGGCCGATCTCTCTATTCGACGGCATCAATAACCCGGATAACGAAGAGATCAACTATTACTATCCGACCAGCGACCTGGTAACAGGACCGGATATCATCTTCTTCTGGGTAGCCCGTATGATTATGGCAGGTTACGAATACAGAGGTGATATGCCGTTCAAGAATGTTTACTTTACCGGTATCGTTCGCGATAAACTCGGACGTAAGATGTCGAAGTCATTAGGAAACTCTCCCGATCCGTTATTGCTGATCGAACAGTACGGAGCCGACGGTGTTCGTATGGGATTGATGATGGCAGCACCTGCCGGAAACGATATTCCTTTCGACGAAGCTTTGTGCGAACAGGGACGTAATTTCAATAACAAGATATGGAATGCCTTCCGTCTGATCAAAGGTTGGACGGTCGACGATACGATAGCGCAGCCGGAAGCATCGGCTACTGCTGTCAAATGGTTCAAGATGCAGTTGGATAAGACGATTGCTGAGGTAGACGATCTGTTCAGCAAATACCGCCTGAGCGAAGCGATGATGGTTATCTATAAACTGTTTTGGGATGAATTCTCTTCCTGGTATCTGGAAATGATCAAGCCGGGCTATCAACTGCCGATCGATAAGGTGACTTATCAGGCAACACTCGGTTTCTTCGACGCGTTGCTTCGTCTGCTCCATCCGTTCATGCCGTTTATTACGGAAGAATTATGGCAGGCTCTCGAACCGCGTAAAGAAGGAGAAAGTCTGATGGTTGCATTAATGCCTGAAGTTACGCCGGTGGATGCTGCTTATCTGGAATCATTCGAGATCGTGAAAGAGATTGTGAGCGGTGTCCGTACGATCCGTCTGCAGAAGAATATTCCGAATAAGGAAGAATTGACTTTACAGGTATTGGGCGATCATAACGATGCTTTCAATCCGGTAATCGCTAAGATGTGTAACCTGTCAGAGATAACAAAGACTGACGATAAGGCTGCCGGTGCTGTATCCTTCCTGGTTCGTACCACGGAATATGCTGTTCCTCTGGGCAGTATGATCAATGTGGAAGAAGAGTTGGCTAAATTGCGTGAAGAACTGAAATATCAGCAGGGCTTCCTCGCTTCCGTTATAAAGAAACTGAGCAACGAAAGCTTTGTAAGCAAAGCCCCGGCTAAGGTAATCGATATGGAACGTAAGAAACAAGCCGATGCCGAAAGCAAGATCAAATCGATAGAGGAGAGCATTGCTGCATTGACGAAATAAGGAAGGTACCTTTACACATAAAAAACATCCATGTTTGTCTCTGTTTGGACAAATATGGATGTTTTTGTTTTATTTTGTGACGTAAAAGAACAACAGAGTTCTTTTTTTGCTAACTTGCAGCCATTGAAATATATGCAAGAGCTATAAAAAATGGGGGAAGTGAAAAGTTGGTTGCTGATCTTTTCTTGTTTATTGTGGGGACTGGGTCTCCCTTTAACTTTATATGGTACCGAAAGCAAGGATACGACATTGTCGTTGGATTCGCTGTTTATTCTGGCACAGGCACATGTGCAGCAACAAAAAGGTTTTGACTATACTACGCAGTTGCTGGAACGATCACGGAATGAGAAGGATCGTTATCATGAAGCAAGTGCCATGTTCTGTTATGTTCGGTATTATTTCTCTAAAAATCCGGATAGTATGTATTTCTGGATGCAAAAGGCATTGCCTCTTTTTAATGAACAAAAGCGGTATGTCGAGTATTTCCGGATGAAGGCATGGTACATTTATGTGCTGACCCGTTCAAAAAAGAATGAAGAAGCACTGAAATATGTTACCGGTTTGAAGCAGGAAGCTGAGAACTTAAAATTTCCGGAAGGACTGGAGATGGCAAATCAGGCACTGGCTGACTTTTATTTATCCAATAACTTAGGTGAAGAGGGCGTCGCTTTATATGAGGAAGTCCTGAAAAGCATGGAGATGAGGAATGCTCCTTTGATTAAACGTATTAATATTATCCGGCAGTTGATGAACAAGGCGCATACTTCGGACTTGAAAATGAAATACACCAGGCGTTTGGATGATTATGTAAAGATATGCAAGGACAGGAAGATAACCTGGCTGGACGAAGAGATGCCAATTTACTACCTGGAGTATGTGGTACACAGGCATTATGCTTTAGCCTATATAGACAGGAAAGAGTTTCGGGAAGCTTTGGTGCATCTGCAAAAAGCTCAGGCTCTTCTGAATAAATATGAAATGTATAACTACGGGAGCGAATTGAAGACAATTTATGCGGCTTATTATAAACAGAATAAAGAATATGATAAAGCTTTAGCCATTTACGATTCGTTATTGCCTGTCTGGCGCATGAGAAACTCAATGTCTCTTTATCTTGAAATGTTAAAAGATAAGGCAGATGTCCTGTTGGATGCCGGAAGAAACAAGAGTGCTTCGTTGGCTTATAAAGAGTATGCTGCTCTGAATGATTCTTTGTCGAAAGTTCATTTTTACAATGAGCTGGCAGAAATGAAAACACAGCATGAAGTGGACAAGCTGGAGTTGAAGAATAAGCAAATGGACCTGGAGGTTTCGCAGACACATTCCCATTTGTTATTAATGGGAGGAGGAGTTATATTTTTGTTCGTTTTGTGTTGTTTGTTGGGATATATTTCTTATAGCCGTCACCGGTATGGACAGCAACTGAAACTGGCTAAGGAGAAGGCTGAAGAAGCGGATCATTTGAAGTCGGCTTTCCTGGCGAACATGAATCATGAGATACGGACACCGCTGAATGCTATTGTCGGTTTTTCCCAGGTGCTGGTCGATGAGGAGGATGTCGAAACCCGCCAGGAATATGCCAATATTATTCAAAGTAATAATGAATTGCTCCAACGGCTGATCACGGATGTACTGGATCTGTCAAAGATCGAATCGAATACAATGGCGCTTCATTACGCTGATTGTGAGCTTTCTGTCTTGATGAAAGAAATTTACAATGTCATCCTGCTACGCATACCGGAAGGAGTGGAACTACAACTAAATAATAGTCCCCAACAACTTTTTTATACCGATCGTAACCGTCTTACGCAAATTCTTACTAACTTGCTGACCAATGCAATCAAGCATACGGAAAAAGGTTTTATCCGTTTGGGTTATGAGGTGACGGAGACGGATGTCGTCTTTTCTGTGGAAGATTCGGGTGAAGGTATTCCCGAAGATAAGTTGGAAAAGATATTCAGCCGTTTCGTCCAGCTGAATGACTGGAGCAAAGGGGTAGGACTGGGGTTAGCAATTTGTAAAGGACTTATTTCTCAGATGGGAGGAACAATCAGCGTTTCTTCCCGGTTTGGTGAGGGATCTACCTTTATTGTAGTGCTGCCCTTGAAGAAACCGTAACATATTTTATATACATTATTATATACCATGGAGAATTCTAGAAGAAAATTTTTTAGACAAGGGCTTGCCGGCGCTTTATTGTTAGGATCGGCAGGTGTAGTAAAAGCCGGTTTGCCGGACCGGATCATTCCTAAAGCGGCAAAGTCGATTAATCCTTGGCGTTTGGGTATGGCAGGCTATACATTTGTTAATTTTGACCTGGATACCACTTTGAAGACATTGCAGAGACTCGATATTCATTATCTTTGCATCAAGGATTTCCACTTGCCGATGGATAGCACCGATGAACAGATTAAAGCATTTCATGATAAATGCGCTGCCCATAAGGTAACAGGTTATGCCGTTGGTCCTATATATATGAAGAGTGAAGCGGAAATAGACCGTGCTTTCGAGTATGCGAAACGCGTAGGTGTAAAACTGATTGTGGGCGTTCCCAATTACGAATTGCTTCCTTATGTGGACAAGAAAGTAAAGGAATACGACTTTAATTATGCGATCCATCTGCATGGTCCCGATATTAAAACGTATCCGGATGCGACAGATGTCTGGGAACATACGAAAGATCTGGATCCGCGTATCGGAATGTGCCTGGATATCGGTCACGACCTGCGTAACGGATGCAATCCGGTGACGGATTTGAAGAAGTATCATACTCGTGTGTTTGACATGCATATCAAAGATGTGACGGATGCTTCGAAAGCGGGTGTCGGTATCGAAATCGGACGGGGTAAAATAGACTTCCCGGCATTGATGAAGATGATGCGTGAAGTGAACTATACCGGAATGTGTAGTCTTGAATATGAAAAGGATATGAAAGATCCTTTCCTTGGTATAGCTGAATCGATCGGCTATTTCAAGGCTGTGAGTGATATTGTATAATTAGGGGCGCAAATCAGTGCGCCTCCTTTAATAGTAAGAGTGATGAGAGTTGCCTGTTGTTTGTTAAGTGTTTGCTTTTTAGCCTCCTGTAGTTCAGTGAATTATGTGGGTATAGAGACTTACAATCCTGCCGAGATTACCTTTCCTGGTAATGTCGGTAAGATCCTGGTTGTGAACAATGCTGTCCATCAGCCGGATGATGTCGGGTGTGAGTTCACGTTATTTGGTGATAAGGTGGATACTTGCAGGGTGAAGGCTGACAGTGCTTTGTTCTATGCTTGTAGTGGTTTAGGGAAAGCAATGGCTGATATCTCTTTCTTTAATGATGTGCTTCTCTATCATGATGCTGTTCGTAAAGATGATGTCTACTATGAAGACAAGAAACTGACGCAGGATCAGGTGCAGGAATTGTGCGACGAAACCGGGACAGACGCGGTGGTTTCCATCGACCGTTTGTTATTCGAATCGAAGAAAAATATCATGGCTTATGCGGAAGGTTATGTGGGAGGTGAGATTCAGGTAAAGATATCGGGAGTCGTGCGCGGTTATCTTCCCGGCAGACCGAATCCTCTGGCTACAGTCTATGTGGCCGATAGTGTCTTTTTTAATGAAGAGGCCCCTAATCTGATTCTTCTTGATAAGTTCCTGCCTTCTTCAGAAAACGCGTTGCGTGCGTCTGCGGAATATATAGGAATGAAAACCAGTCCGAATTTTGTCCCTCACTGGAATAATGAGACACGGTGGTTTTATACCGGCATGGGAACGAAATGGAAAGAAGCTTCGGCTTATGCCCAGTCCGAGAAATGGGATAAGGCGGTTGAGTATTGGGAGCATTTATATGAAAAATCAGGCGGTTGGAAGGCAAAAGCAAAGGCTGCATCCAATATCGCTTTGGGCTATGAAATGAAAACAAAACTGGATGAAGCCTATGAATGGGCGAATAAATCGGCTGAGTTATTTAAAAAAGGAGAAGGCGAGGACGGCAAGAATACCAAACTTTTAGCGCTTTATGTAGAGGTGTTACGTAACCGGGTACGTTCAGATAAAAAACTTAACATGCAATTTGGAGAATAATATCATATATTCTCCGAATTATTATTACTTTTGACAGACGATTCGAAAAAAGAATAAAAAAAGAGTTATGAGTGCAAATAATGCAAAGATTCAGTCTGTCCTGGAGACAACATTTACTTCTGCCATTAACAAATTGACTGCAGAAGATTCTACCGGCTATTATAGCGATTTATATGTCCAGGCTGATCCTGAAAGCGGGGAATTGCAAATCTACGACGAAGAGGAACGATTACTGGATAAAGTAATTGTTTTTGATTGGGTAGGTTGTCCCTGTGAAGAAGAACAATTCAATAAGCAGGTAGCCAACACCGTAAAATCTGTGCTGACTCTTTTGGTTGCGAAAAATGCTTTTGACAGCCCTCATATAATGAAACCTTTCTCTGTCAGCTTGACGGATGAGGATTTTGTTGTAATAGAGGAGCTTCTCTTCATTGACGACGAGCTTTTACGGGCGGATGATCCGTTGTTGAAAGATTTGGATGCAGATTTAGATGATTTTTTGACAAAACTTCTTTCAGATGTCGAATAGAGTTTTTATCTTTGTGCCCGGATTGAAAAACAAGTAACAATAGCAATATAGTTTGTTGCCGAAATAGCTCAGCTGGTAGAGCAACGCATTCGTAATGCGTAGGTCGCCGGTTCAAGTCCGGCTTTCGGCTCAATAAAATAAAAGCAGCTGTCTTTGGGGATGGCTGCTTTTTGTTTTTTGATGAGGTGGATGTTCTTGCCTGGTGAGTATTCTTTTTATACTCTTAATTGGAATGTTTTGTTCGAATCTTTCGCCAAACCTATCGATTCTTGTTATATTTGTAACTTTATTTATCATTATACAGACAAATAACAGCCAAGCAAATGAATGAAACCATACTGAACGGACTATTGAATCTATTTGCCATCTTTGCTTCTTCCGTGCGTATTGAAAGGGAGCAGGCCAGTCGTGCCGTTCATTCGTATTTGTCCAGTCATTTCGGGGTACGATCCCATAAAGAATATATCGAACTTTATAATGCGTTGCGCGATATGTACGACGATTCTCTCTTTGTGCTCGACAAGGAACAGATCGTGCGGAATATCTGCGAACAAATGAAGGTGAAGTTGCGGGCAGAGGAACAGTTGCTTCTGTTGATCCGCTTTGTTGAATTTGCCTATACGAACAGCAAGGAAGCGGATGAGCATATGGCTCTTTTCCGTCTGGTAGCGGATATCTTTGCTATTTCACAGGAGGAATTTGATGATTCGCTGGCCTTTATCACAGGCAAGCCATCGTCGTCGTTATTGACGATCAGCGGTGAAGAGGAAACTGACGGTAACCATATCAGGCGGAAAGGCATGGAGGGAATGATCCGTGTGTTCTTTATCCGCCGGTTTGATAAGCAGATATTTACATATCATGGAAGCGGACAGGTCTTTATGAACGATATCCCCCTTTCACCGGATATGTTTTATGCCTGGCAGCATAGCAGTGTACTCAAGGGGCCATTGTTTTTGCCTGTTTATTATAGCGACCTGCTTACTGTTTTCAACAAGAATGAGCAGAAAGAAATCGTTCGTCTGGCGGGACGGGATATTGATTTTACTTTTAAGAACAGCCGTAACGGACTACATAATTTCTCTTTTAATCTGGAATCCGGGCAGCTGGTTGCCATTATGGGAGGAAGCGGAGTCGGTAAGTCTACGTTGTTGGGCATTATGAATGGGAATATCCGTCCGGACCAGGGAACAATTACTGTGAACGGACATCTGCTCGATTCTCCCGAAGCACGCCGGCTGATTGGTTTTGTTCCGCAGGATGATTTGCTGATCGAGGAACTGACCGTTTATCAGAATCTTCTGTATACAGCCCGTCTTTGTTTTGCCTGTCTTTCCGATCAGGAGATCGGAGAACGGGTGGATACCGTATTGAAAGAGTTGGGGCTGGAGGAAATAAAGGACCTGGAAGTCGGTTCCCCTATCCGTAAAACGATCAGCGGGGGACAACGGAAACGTCTCAATATCGCTCTCGAACTGATCCGTGAACCGGCTATCCTGTATTTGGATGAGCCAACTTCCGGACTTTCATCATCGGATTCGGAGAAAGTGATCATGCTTCTGAAAGAACAGACACACCGTGGTAAACTCGTGGTAGTGAATATCCATCAGCCTTCATCTGAAATTTACAAGTTGTTCGACCGTTTATGGTTGTTGGATAAAGGGGGGTATCCCATTTACGACGGGAATCCGATAGAGGCTATTACCTATTTTAAGCAAGCGGCAAAATATACGGATCCGGATATTAGTGTGTGTAGTGCCTGTGGTAATGTAAATCCAGAGTTGATCCTGAATATCATCGATTCCAAGAAGATCGACGATTCGGGTAACCAGACTGATATCCGTAAGTTTACTCCGGAAGAATGGCATGAAGAATATCTTCGTTCACGTCCGTCTTTTTCTCCGGTAAGCGAAGAAGAGTTGCCGGAGAATCTGCAGAAGAAACCATCCTGGTTCAGGCAATTCATGATTTTCCTGGAAAGAAATATCCGGACGAAGCTGGCTAACAAGCAATATCTGGCCATTACTTTGCTGGAGGCTCCTTTGTTGGCGTTGATCGTGGCACTTCTGACGCGTTATGTGGATGATGGCGAATATGAGTTGCTTACCAATAAGAATTTTGTATCCTATATCTTTATGGCTGTGATCGTAGTGACTTTTATGGGGCTGAGTATCAGTGCCGAAGAGATAATAAAAGACCGGACGATCCTGAAGCGGGAACATTTTCTCCGGTTGAGCCGTAGTAGTTATCTGACTTCCAAGATGATCTATCTGCTGTTCGTTTCCGGACTTCAGTCCTTGTTATTCATAGCTGTTGGAAATGTAATCATTGGGGTCGGGGGAGAGATGTTTTTCATCTGGTGGAGTATCCTGTGGGCTACTTCTTTCCTGGCGAACCTTACAGGTCTGATTCTGTCGCAAACCATGAGTTCAGTAGTTGCCATCTATATTACGATTCCGCTTTTGCTGATTCCTCAGATATTGCTTTGTGGCTTGGTGATCAAGTTCGACGATCTGAATACCCGTGCTTCCGATGAGAACATTGTGCCGTTGATCGGAGAACTGATCCCTTCGCGCTGGGCTTTCGAGGCTTTGATGGTCGAACAGTTTTGTGATAATGCGTACAACCGGACCTATTTCCCGATCGAGAAAGAAAAGTATCTGGCTCAATATTATGAGAATGTACATTTGCCGGAAGTCCGGACGCTGGCGGAACAGCTTGCAACCAGTGATGATCCTGTAAAACGAAAAACAGTTGAAAATGAGTTGGCTGTGCTTGCCCGTGCTGCCCGTATCGAACCACATACGGAAGGGGAAAACTATTCTGCATATTTGGATAAGGCGGCGGCAGCATTGCATCAGCGTGCACATAATTTTACGGCCTATCTGGATCAGGTACAACGGGAACAAAGCCGTGAAAATGGTTCTGAATGGCTGACTGCACAGAAAAAGGCGCACCATAATATGGCGATAGAAGACCTGGTAATGGGGACAGGAAACCGTCGCATGTATAAAGAAACGAACAACCGTATTTACCCGCTTGTCGGTACTATTTATGTGGAACCCGACAACTACTGGGGGCGTGCCGCCTTCTATAGTCATGAGAAAAACTGGGGCGGATTTTATTTTTCTACCTATAAATTTAATTTATTGGTTATAGGTTTCTTTGCATTATTAGCGATTATCGCTATATTCGCAGAGTTTCCCGGACGTTTCTTTAAACAGGACGAAGGATGAGGTTTAAAATAATAAATTATTAAATTATACAATATGAAAAAGAGTGTATTAAGCATGCTCGCCGTAGCAGCATTAGTGTTTGGAATGACTTCCTGCAACGGAGCCAAAAAATCAAACGAACAAGCCCAAGAAACTGAAGAAGCTGCTGTTATAGCAGGTCAGGCTCCTAAAGATCTGTTAACCGAGGAGTTGAAACAAGAAACAATCAATTTGCTGAAAGATATGCCGGATTCTGAAATCCCTTATCGTCTGACCAGCGGTGATGTAAAAGTAAACGTAGGTGATGTAAAATATATGTTGCCGACAGCCAAGGCTGCTGAACTGAGTACACCGACACAGAAAGCCCGTGCATTGGGTATGTATATGGCTGACTATAACGTGTTGAAAGGAATGGGACAACCTACTGCTGAAGTTGAAGCTGTAATTGCCAAACTGGCTACCGACCTGAATATCTCTTTCGTTTTGGATATTTTGAAAGAACAGGCTCCGAAAGATGCAACAAAAGAACAGGTACAGGCATTCCTGCAATCTCAGGAAGATAAGATTATTGAAAAGATGGCTGCAGAAGACAAAATTGACGTTGAAGTTGAAATGTTAGGTGCTGCTTCTGCTGAATATGCCTGTCTGATCGCTAATCCGACATTGGTAGTAAAAGGTGATGCTACATCTGCCGGTCTTTCTGCCAATATGGAAAAACGTGTCAGCATGCTGGAAGAAGTGGTTGCCGATCTGGCTAATTACTATCCGGACCTGAAACAACTGGGTGAAACTATTTCTCCGTTGAAAACGAAAGTTGCAACTATTCAGGATGCAAGAGCTGCCAATGCAGACATCACTGCTATCCGCGATTCATTGCTGAAATAAGTTGTATATAATATAATGTATAGAAAAAGGCTGTCGGAAGACAGCCTTTTTTATTGTTATCCTTTGTATGAGATCGAGAGTAATGTTATATCATCTGATTGTACGGCGTCTACAACAAATTCGCCTACTGTTTCGGTAATCTTATCTACTACCTCTTTCGGTTCTTTTCCCGCCAGTTCCCGGCAGTTATCGAGTAGCCGGCGTTCGCTGTATAGTTCATGTTTTCTGTTCATAGCCTCTGTCACTCCGTCCGTGTAAAGGAACAGATTATCACCGGGAGCAAGTTTCAACTCTTTCTCGTGATAGGTGGCATCGCTCATGGCACCCAATATCATGTCGTTCGTAGTCGGGACTTTTGAAACCGAACCGTCTTTCTGCATCAGGATGGGCGGATTATGTCCGGCATTGCAATAAGTAACAACTCCCGTACGGATATTCAGAATACCGTAAAAGACTGTGACGAACATATCATTCACACTTTCCTGGCAGAGAATGCTGTTGGAACGTTGCATACACAAAGCGGCGGAGTTCTCAGTGAGTGCAATGGCACGTATCACCGTACGACTGATTGCCATAAATATGGCTGCCGATACTCCTTTGCCTGATACATCTGCGATCACGAACCCCAAACGGTCTTCTCCTATGCGGAAGAAATCATAGAAATCGCCTCCCACATATTTGGCGGCACTCATATAGGCATACAGGTCGAACGATTTCAGGTCCGGGAACGGAGGAAATGTCTTTGGAAGAATAGTTTGTTGTATTTCCTGTGCCACATGCAGATCGTTCTGGATGGATTCCAGTTGTGTATGTTCTTTTTGAGCCTGTTTGATGAAAGCGATTTGTTCGGCTGCTTTCTCGATGGTCCGTTCCAGATCCTCCAGGTTGATCGGCTTCGTTGTGAAGTCGAACGCACCCTGGTTCATGGCGCTTCGGATATTTTCCATATCGCCGTAAGCCGATACCATAATACATTTGAGTGCCGGGTTACGCATCTCGTTGATCTTGGTGAGTAAGGTCAGCCCGTCCATTTCCGGCATATTGATATCGCTCAGAATCACATCGAAGTCCGGTTTGGCAAGCAACATCTGGAGTGCTTCCAGCCCGTTATGTGCGAACGAGAATTCATATTCGCCTTTCTTTATCTTGCGGCGGAAATATTGGGTTAACAGTATTTCCAGGTCCAGTTCGTCGTCTACACTTAATATTTTTATAGCCATAGCAGCATTGTTTCTGTAATTATTGAATCGGAATAGTGATAGTAAAACGGGTAAACTCGTTAGGTTGTGATTCCATTTCTATCGTTCCGTTATGTTTTTGTTCGATGATCGATTTAGTGATGGAGAGACCCAGACCAGTTCCTTCGCCCAATGGTTTGGTGGTGAAGAACGGAGTATAGAGTTTCTTTTTTACTTCTTCTGTGATGCCGGAGCCGTTATCTTCGATGGTAAGACAGGCTTTATCCCCGTCTTTTTTCAGGCTTACTTTGATAGTCGGTCTGTAAGGCGTTTCGGTCGCCCCTTTTGATTTGTTGAATACGGCGTAACAGGCATTGTTCATCAGGTTGAGTACTGCACGGCTGAAATCCTGCGGGATCACCTTGACCAATTGGAGTGTTTCGTCGTATTCTTCTTCAATGGCAACATTGAAACTCTTATTGTTTGCCCGCACCGCATGGTAGGAAAGCCATACATATTCTTTCGTGAGCTGACAAAGGTTGGTTGGGATATATTCATCATCCTTTCCGCGGGAGTAGAGTAGGATACCCCGGATCACGCTGGATGCCCGGTTGCCGTTCTCTTCAATCTTGATCATATTGCCTTTCAGATCCTCCATGATCTCCCGGAGTTCTTCGTCGGCATCTGCGGGCAGCTTGTCGTTCAGCTCGTCCAGCACTTCTTCCATATCCTGCAGCAACTTGCATGATAGTTTACTGAAGTTGATTACGAAGTTGAGCGGGTTTTGTATCTCGTGTGCAATACCTGCGCTTAACAGTCCGAGTGAAGCCATCTTTTCCTGTTGGCTGACTTGTTTTCTCAGACGTTCAATTTCTTGTTTGCTGTTATCACTCATTGTAGCTCTTTTGATAAATAGGAATAGTAATCATGAACTCAGTGAAGTTGTCCTTCTCACTCTTTACGATGATGGAACCGCGGTGGTTCAGGATAACTTCCCGGCAGAGGTACAAACCGACACCAGCTGCTTCGGCGGTGGGTTTCGTAGTGAAGAACGGTTCGAATATCTTATTCTTGATATTGTCTTCGATGCCGATACCGTTGTCACGGATACTGAGATAAATCGTTCCGTTCAGCCTTTTCTCCACCTGGATTGTGATAACCGGGGAGAATTCTACTTTCTGTAACTTTTTAAGCAATGCATAGATACAGTTTTTCAGTAGGCTGAGCATCACCTTGTTCATCTGTTCGATATCGATTTCTGCCATAGCAGGTTCTGCCGGGCACAGGATATCGATCTGTATCTGTTTACTTTCAATTTCTTCTTTGAACGCTTTGCGGATCACGTCTACGTTCACTTTACAGAGTTCGCAGATATCGGTCGAAGTGACATTGCCGTTCCGGTCTTTCAACAGTTCCTCCATGGCCTTCACGATCCGCACGGTGTTACAGCCATGTTCGTTGATCTTTTGCAGGTTACTGTTGATCATGTCGAGTATTTCGATGCTGTCGGCATAATTTTCTTTCGACATGACTGTCTGTTCCTCCATGATGTTTTCTTTCAGGTCTTTGATCAGATTGGCGGAAAGTCCGGCGAAGTTATTGATGTAATTGATCGGGTTCAGGATACGGTCGACCAGTCCTTGTGTCAGTTGTCCGACGGTAGCGAGCTTTTCCTTGCGGACAAGTTCGTCCTGTGCTTTAGCCAATGCATCCAGGGCATCGGAAAGTTTCTTGGATTCGTTTAATACCTGGTCGCGCTGGATGCGGAGTTCGATGGTCCGTTCTTCTACGATCTTTGCCAGATATTCTTTTTGCTTCAATTGTTTGCGAAACCGTCCTTTAATGATATAGAGGATGATAATTGTTACAACCGCGAGACCGGGAATTGTCTCCCAGTCATAATAAAGCCCCAGGATGATTATGATCCATCCCGCCAGTGTCGCTTTCTCAATGATCCGTAATTTCAGTTTGAGCGCGCTTATCTCTTTGATGTCGAAGTCTGCCATATCAGTGAATGTCTTTTGTCATTGTGAGTATATTTTTTCCTGATGAACGGGTATAAATGACTTCTGTCATCAGTTGTTTGACTAGATAGATACCGAGACCGCCGATAGGACGTTCTTCCGGAGGAAGGCTAATGTCAGGCTCTTTCATTTCCAACGGGTTGAAAGCTGTGCCGTTGTCAGTAATGACGATGGTCAATAGTTCATCCCTGTAGTTCATATCAATGCGTATATCCTGATCTTTTTTATCCGGGTAGGCGTATAATATGACGTTGGTCACAACTTCTTCAAGAGCCAGTTTGATTTGCATCGACAATTGTTCTTCCAACCCGTAAGTAGATGCTTGCAGGTCCAAAAACTCGTACAAACGGGTGAGCTGTTCCAGTTCGTTCTTTATGTGTAACGTGTTTATCATCTGCCGGTATGGGGCGGTTAGGATTCGATGGTAAGGAAAGAAGAGAAGCCGGTGATATTCAGGATTTCTATAATGTCCTGTTTTAGGTTTCTTAGCCGGAAAGTTCCGTTTTTCGCTTTCATCCCTTTTTGTAAGGTCAGCAATAAACGAAGTCCGGCGCTACTGATATAAGTGAGTTCCGTTCCGTCGAGTACTACCGTATGTACATCCTCTGCAAGTATTTTTGTGATCTCTTTTTCAAAATCAGCAGAAGTAAGCGTATCTAACTGGCCGGAAAGACCGATGATCGTTTCGTTTCCGTTTTTTACTGTGATCTTCATATATTGTTTTGTTCTGATTTCTATTACAACAAAAGTATAGATAATCATTTAGTTGGACAAGTTATTTGGGGCTTTTGTACGGATCATAGCTGAAATCGACAGAGGGTGTATAGGCTGGTCGTATCGATATGCCGATATGTTTCACTTTTCGTTGTGATAAAAGTGTTTTGCCACAATGATGGCAGAGCCTTGCCACAGCGATGGCAGAGTTGTGCCATCACCGTGGCAAAGTCTTTTCTTTAGGCTGAAAATCCTTATAGGTAAGGAGTCCGGCCTGATAATACTATGTACTATTTCCTGATCAACCGGCTGATACCTCTCGCTATCTCTCCGATCCAGAGAACTAGAGAGCTTAAACCGATAATGATACCCCAGTCTTTCAGGGACAAAGGCACTACGCTAAACATCTCTCCGCCGAACGTAACGATCAGATACTGACCGATAATGATCAACAGGGCGACAAACAGGAAGCTTTTGCTCTCTTTCAGGTTGGCAAAAGCGGAACGGCCTTCCATGAACGCTTTCGCATTGAACATATTCCAGAACTGAAGCATTACGAAGAAGCTGAAGAACCAGGACAAGTCGTGCGGCGTTAATCCGGTCTGGGCATGGAAGTAATATAATACCCCCATCAGAATTACAACGAAAGCTATACCGACTCCGAAGATATTGTAAGCCATCGGGCGGGTAATGATAAAGTCGCCATCTTTACCGCTACGTCGGGGTTTATCTTTCATCACCCGTTCGTTGGGAGGTAATGAAGCCAATGCTCCGGCGGCAAATGTATCCATGATCAGGTTTACCCATAACATCTGTGTGATGGTAAGCGGTGATTCGGTCCCGAACAGAGAGCCTAGCAATACGATCAGGCAGGCCGCCACGTTGATGGTAAGCTGGAATAGAAGGAACTTTTGTATGTTGCGATACAGGGAACGTCCCCACATGACAGCACGGGTAATACTGCCGAATGAATTGTCCAGGATTGTTATATCGCTGGCTTCTTTGGCAACAGAGGTACCGTCACCCATAGACAAACCTACTTGGGCGGCTTTCAATGCCGGGGCATCATTCGTTCCGTCGCCGGTTACTGCAACGACAGCACCTTTCTTCTGTAGTAATTGTACCAGACGCTGTTTGTCGGTCGGACGGGCGCGGCACATGATCTTCAGATCGAGAACGCGGTCGAGTGCTTCTTCGTCCGTCAATGCTTCGAATCCCGGACCGGTAATGATGTTACGGTCGGTATCTTCCGGTTTCCATGTACCGATCTGACGGCCTATTTCGCGGGCAGTTCCCGGTGTATCGCCTGTGACGATTTTGACATCGATACCGGCATTCAAGCAACTTTGTACGGCTGCCGGAACATCTGCGCGGACAGGATCGGAGATGGCTACGATTCCTAAATAGGTCAGGTCGGTCCCATGCAAACGTCCATTGACGAAATAAGCATCATCCTTCCCGTCTTCGATAATCTGGTAGGCAAAGCCCAGTGTACGCATCGCCTGGTTCTGATAGTCCAGTAATTGTTTTTCGATATCAGCTTTACAAGATTCAACCGTTTTGTATGTACCGTCGGCTGCTACCCGCTGGCTGTTGGCTAGGACGATTTCGGGAGCACCTTTTACATATAATACTTTTTTACCTAACAGGGGAGACTGCACCACAGTGGCCATGTATTTCCGTTCGGTAGAGAACGTAAGCTGTGCCAGCACCGGAGCTTCTTCCCGTAATGTCAGATAGTTCTGATTCTGACTGTTCAGCCAGAGCAATAAGGCTGCTTCGGTCGGGTTACCCAGTGTTTTCACCTTTTCTTCCGAGAAGTCGAGATAGGCAGTCGAGTTAACGGAAATGCCTTCTTTGATCAGATTGCTCAACTCGTCGTCTCCCAGTTTCTGGTCTTTAAGGTTGTAGAAGTTTGTCCGGTAAACCTGCATCTGGTTTTGTGTCAGCGTACCTGTTTTATCCGTACAAATAACCGTTGTAGCCCCCATTGTTTCGCAAGCATGCATCTTACGAACCAGGTTGTTTGTCTTGAGCATGCGGTTCATGCTTAGGGCAAGGCTTAGCGTTACACTCATCGGCAGACCTTCAGGTACGGATACGACGATCAGCGTTACTGCTACCATAAAGATATTCAGTATATGTGAGATCAGATCCATCACCGGCATATCACCGGAAGTCATCAATAATTTAGCCAGTAAGGCGACAAAAGTAAGTCCGGCAACTGTATAGCCCCCTTTACTGATGACACCGGCAAGCCCTTTGAGCTGTATTTGTAGCGGCGTTTCCACATCGCTTTCTATCTGCGAGCCTTCATATACTTTCCCGTAGCCGGTAGCATCGCCCACCAGCTCGACTTTCATCACCCCATGTCCGTCGACAACCGTTGTGCCGCGCATCACCCTGTTAGAAGGATAGGTAGCTTCGTGATCGAACTCGGCTTCGTTGGTCGTCTTGCTGATGATCGGTTCTCCGGTCAATGTCGATTCGTTGATCTGTAGAGAGATAGCTTCCAGCAGGTAGCCGTCGGCAGGAACTTCCTCCCCGGTTTCCAGTACGACAATATCCCCGACAACGACTTCTTTTTTAGTCACCTGGCAAATATTTCCTTCGCGGATTACTTTGACGAGCGTATCGTCGTTTACGGTATTCAATACGTCGAATGCTTTGTTGGCTTTCATTTCAAAGAAGAAACCGACACAGGATGCCAGCATAATGGCAAAGAAGATGCCGATCGGTTCGAGGAAGGCTGTAAAGCCTTTCGCTTCCGGCCCCCAGCAATGTACGCCGGCAATAATCATGGATAGCAGCCACGCTACCAGCAGAATCTTAATGATCGGATCATTAAACTTTTCGAGGAACTGGCTCCAGAGAGAGGCTTTCTCCGGAGGAGTGAGGATGTTTTCGCCATGAAGGCGCCTGCTTTCTTCAACTTCTTGTTTGGTTAATCCCTGATACTGATGTTTTTTCTCCATAAATTTGTTTAATCTGATTCAAAAAATGAGTCAACAAATTACGTAAAGTTGCAGGACATACGCAAGTGCTTTGGTTTTTAATTGATAGTAGCATTTATTAATTTATGTACCAGATCCTTTGAGATGTCACCAGGTAATGGTTTGTTAACTATTTGTTGTGTTAAATTAACGGGTTTGGGATAAACTTTTGGCTTTCGTAATTGTCTTTTATATAAAGGAGAATTGTGTGTTAGTATTTAAGGTTATGAAGAATGTTAGGTTATTTTGGTTAGTGGGGATTGTCCTTCTGTTAGCGGGGCAATCCCTTTATGCTCAAAGTAAAAAAGAAAAGAAAGAGCAGAAGGCGAATGAAGTAAAAGAATTAATAGATAGTAAACGGTTTACGGTAGATGTAGACCGTGCGATACCCATGGGAGGACGGTCGGTCAACCTGACTTCTCCCTACTCTTTGGAAATGCGCGGTGACTCGGTTATTTCCTGTCTTCCTTATTTCGGAAGAGCATATTCGGCTCCTTATGGTGGCGGTGACGGGTTACGTTTCGAAGGATCAATTACCGATTATCAATGTTCTTTTAATAAGAAAGGAACCGCTCAAATACAGTTTCGTACCCGAAGCGATGATGATACATTTGCATTCAGTGTGCAGGTATTTTCAAATGGCTCCGCGACAATCAATGTGACACCTGTCAATAAACAGAACATCACATTCTATGGGGAACTGGCTCTTGAGAAAAAGGAATAAATAACCGCCCTTGCCGTGCATTTCTTTCGGCAATACGCTTATTGACTTTCGCTGTGAATTCGAAGTTTTTAAGTCCCCAGTCGGGAGCGATCAGAAGCTCTTTGGGGGATTGCGATACAAACCTCTCTACTACAATAGAGGGGTTTAATTTTTCTATGAAGTCGATCACGAGGTCGATATATTCGTCGGCAGTGTACAGATGGAACTCTTCCGGATGTTCGGCATATTCCTTTGCCATACGGGTGTTGCGGATCAGTTGCAACTGATGCAGTTTCAGGGTTGTGACCGGCAATGCCGATAACCGGTCGGCATGATGCAGTATTTCTTCCCGGCTTTCTCCCGGCAACCCGAGGATCAGATGGGCCCCTGTATAAATACCTCTCTCTGCTGTCCGGCGGATGGCAGTTTCCGATTCTTCGTACGTATGTCCGCGATTGATACGGATCAATGTTTTATCCAATGTACTTTCCAGCCCGTATTCTATCATTACGAACTTCTCTTTGGATAAGGCTGTAAAATAATCCAGCAAAGCTTCCGGCATGCAGTCCGGACGTGTCCCAACAATCAGTCCTACCACACCGGGATAAGATAACGCCTCCTCATATTTCGCTTTCAGCGAACTTAGTTCATCATATGTGTTGGTATACGCCTGGAAATAGGCCAGATACTTCATCTCCGGATATTTGCGGGAAAAGAAACGGATACCTTCTTCCAATTGTTCGGTCACACTCTTCTCTGTATGGCAATATTCCGGACTGAATGTTTGGTTATTGCAGTAAGTACAACCTCCCCATCCCTTCGAACCGTCGCGATTGGGACAGGTAAAGCCGGCATTTATGGAGATTTTCTGTACTTTATAAGGGAATAGTTTCCGTAGAAAATCTCCGAAATCGTTATAAGGTTTTACGTTTTCCATGACGACAAAGGTAATTTATAATGGTTAATCGCCAATGTCCGGTGGTTAATTTAACGATAAAATACCCGGTAAACTCCGGTCGGGTACATAATTTACCTTTAACGGCTAAGGGTTTACCATGATAAAATACTACCTTTGCAACCTATTCAAAATAAAATAATAGTATTCATGAAACGATTGGGTGTTGGTTTCTTGCTTTCATTGGCGATAATTGGAAGCGTATCTGCTCAGAGTGGGAGCAAACGTGTCGATTTAAAAGAAATTACAGATGGTAAGTTCCGTCAGGTAACCGCTATTGGTGAAATGCGGTCGTTACCGGATGGCGAACATTATACGGCAATGAATAAAGACCGTAGTATGATCATTAAATACTCCTATCGCACAGGAAATCCGGTGGACACCTTGTTCAATGCCCGGACGGCCCGTGAATGTACGTTTGATGATTTCGACGGCTATGATATCAGCAGTACCGGCCATCATATTCTGGTTTGGAGAGAGACCGAACCCATCTACCGCCGCTCTTTCAAAGCGATGGTGTACGATTATGATGTACGTCGTAACTATGTCAAACCTGTTTCCGACTCAAAGAACAAACAGATGATCCCGACCTATTCGCCCGACGGACGTATGTGTGCCTATGTAGTGGATAACAATATCTGGATCCGCAAGTTCGACTATGATACGGAAGTGCAGGTGACTAAAGACGGCGAACTGAACAAGATTCTGAACGGTATCACTGATTGGGTGTATGAAGAAGAGTTTGCCGTTACAAACCTGATGGCATGGTCTCCGGACAGTGAATACCTGGCGTATGTCCGTTTCGATGAAAGCGAAGTGCCGGAATATTCCATGCAGATGTATGGCACCGGTTTATATCCGGGATATTATAATTTCAAATATCCGAAAGCCGGAGAGAATAACTCAAAGGTAAGCGTTCATTCGTATAGTGTCGCAACGAAAGATATCAAAGAATTGAAAATGCCGGTGGATGCGGACAGCTATATTCCCCGGATCACTTTCACGACTAATTCCGATCAGCTGGCTGTCATGACTTTGAACCGTCAGCAGAATCTTTTCAATATGTATTATGTGAATCCGAAGAGCGGTGTATCCCGCCTGATCCTTCGTGATGAAAACAAATGCTATGTAGATTCCGAATGGCTGACTTCCATCCATTTCAATCCGAATGGGTTTACCTATGTGAGCGAGCAGGATGGCTATTCACACATCTACCTGTATTCGCCGACAGGGGTCATGCAGCGTCAGGTGACAAAAGGTAACTGGGACGTAACCCGCCTGATCGGTTATGACGATGCAGCTAAGGTTGTCTATTATGAATCGGCAGAGGAAAGCCCGTTGCGCCGTTCTGTCTATAAAATAGACCAGAAAGGTGTGAAGACAAAGCTGTCGGAAAACGAAGGAACGAACAGTGCTGACTTTAGTGCGAACTATGCCTATTTCGTGAACAACTATTCGAATGCCAATACACCGGCCGTTATCACCGTAAATGAAACGAAGTCGAAGAAAGTATTGCGCGTGCTGCAGGATAATGCTGCCTTGCGCGAAAAGCTGGCAAGTACATCCTTCTCTAAAAAAGAATTTTTCAAAGTACATACAGCCTCTGATATAGAGCTGAATGCCTGGATCGTAAAACCGGTAAACTTCGATGAATCGAAGAAATATCCGGTACTGATGGTTCAATATAGTGGACCGAATTCGCAACAAGTACTGGACAAATATGGTTTTGACTGGGAACATTACCTGGCTGCGAACGGAATCATCGTGGTCAGTGTGGATGGCCGGGGAACCGGTGCGCGTGGTGAAGCCTTCCGCAAATGTACATACCTGCGGATGGGTGATTTGGAATCCAGAGACCAGGTGGAAGCCGCACAGGCTTTAGGCAAACTGCCGTATGTCGATGCAAAACGCATTGCCATCTGGGGCTGGAGCTTTGGCGGATATAATACATTGATGTCGATGAGCGTGGGTAACGGCACATTCAAGGCCGGTATCGCTGTCGCTCCTCCGACAGACTGGAAATATTATGATTCGGTATATACCGAACGTTTTATGCGTACGCCAAAGGAAAACTTCTCGGGCTATGCTGCAACTTCACCGATCCGGCTGGCAAAAGACTTACAAGGTAAGCTGTTGCTGGTACACGGAACTGCTGACGATAATGTACACTTCCAGCAGACGATGGATTATGCAGAAGCATTGGTACAAGCCGGTAAACAGTTCGATATGCAGGTCTACAAAGACCGTAATCACAGTATTTACGGAGGAAATACCCGTTATCATCTGTATACCAGGATGTCTAACTTCTTATTTGATAACTTATAATGTCAGAACATGTGAGAAAGCCGGATTGGTTAAAGATCCGGCTGGGTGGGAACGAGCAGTTTACAAAGACGAAAAGTATTGTTGAGTCTCATTGTCTGCACACCATTTGTACGAGCGGCAAATGCCCGAATATGGGAGAATGCTGGAGCCGGGGAACGGCCACGTTCATGATAGCGGGTGAGATATGTACCCGTTCCTGCCGCTTTTGTAATACGCTAACAGGCAAGCCGTTGCCGCTGGATCCGAAAGAACCGGCCAATGTAGCGGAAAGTATTCGCCTGATGAACTTAAAACACGCAGTGATAACGTCGGTCGATCGTGACGATCTGCCCGACCTGGGAGCCCGGCATTGGGTTGATACGATCCGGACGATCAAAGAAGTGAATCCGGCTACGACGGTAGAAGTCCTGATCCCTGACTTCCAGGGACGTCTTGATCTGGTCGATCAAGTGGTGGCTGCCGCTCCCGAAATCATATCGCATAATATGGAAACTGTACGGCGTATCAGTCCGCAGGTTCGCAGTGCTGCCAAATACGATGTCAGCCTGGCTGTCTTGTCCCGCATTGCAGAACAAGGTGCGACGGCAAAGACAGGTATCATGGTCGGCTTGGGAGAAACACCCGAAGAGGTCTGCTGCCTGATGGACGATGTGCTGGCGGCAGGTGTTTCCGTATTAACAATTGGTCAATATTTACAACCTTCCAGAAAAAATATTCAAGTAACTGAGTATGTCACCCCTGAGCAGTTTAATGTCTATAAATCAATCGCTTTGAAAAAAGGATTCCGTATGGTAGAGAGCGCTCCGTTGGTCCGTTCCTCCTATCACGCTGAAAAGCATGTTTAATTACGAAAACTTTTAACACATTGGGTTGTTATATATTTAAAGTGCGAAGAAAGGGGGAAAGGGTATGAACAAAGTTAAGAAAGGATTGGACAACCAAGCCATTGGCTTATTGCCATTGTTGCTTTTTATGTTCCTGGATAATTATTTTTCTTATCTGTTGTCTTTCATTATCGGAGTTACCTTTTGTTTTGTATGTATTTTTCTTTATCAGGTATTGAGTAAGGATAAAGTGTATCAATTTTTATTGTTACCTTCAGCGATTACGCTGGTGTTGTATTCTATCTTTCTCTGCTTGAAACTGGAACCCGTGCTATTCATTTATTCTCCGTTGATTACGGAGGTGTTATTGGTGGTGGTACTTGCGTTTATCGGTTTTAGCCGGCGCTCTGTACTGAAAAAGATAAGAACATCGAAACACCCGACTTATAAACGGACATTGATGCGTACGACGTTGAATGAATTTTATTTCATTGCCCAGCTGGTTCAGAATTTGTATACATTACATCTGTTTGCCATTTTGGTGTATAGTATCCTGCCGGATACGATGCAGAATGTGCATACGGAGCGGTTCCTTTACAGGGAGCTGGGGGTATTGATCGGGGTGCTGATCATTCTTTATGAGCAAATACGCTTATCGTTGATGCAAGGTAGTTTACAGAAAGAAATGTGGTTGCCGGTATTAAATGACGGAGGGAAAGTTATCGGTTGTATTGCGCGTTCGGTCAGCCGTTCGTTACCGAAAAAATACTATCATCCGATCGTCCGAATAGCCGTTATCCATAATGGAATGCTTTATTTGATGAAAAGGAGTAAAGATGCATTCGTATCACCGGATACGATCGATTATCCTTTCCATAGTTATGTACTGTTCAGGCACAGTATCGAAAGTACGGTGCGTGAATCGGTAGGTGAACTTGCTGAACAGCAGGATGTGAATCCTCGTTTCCTGATACGTTATACGTTTGAGAACGAGAAGGTGAAACATCTGGTATCGCTTTACGTGATCTGTCTTCGTACGGAAGAGCAGCTGAGTCAATGCAAGCGGGCAGGCGGAAAGCTCTGGACTGCCAAGCAAATAGAAGAGAATCTGCAATCCGGCGTATTCAGCGAATACTTCGAGCAGGAGTTCTCTTATCTTCAGAATACGATCTTGTTGGCAGAGAACTTCTGCTGTGGTAAGTAACCGGGTATTCTATCGGATACCAAGTTCGATCACTTCGAGATCTTTTATGTTTTTGCCGTCGATGACGAAGCGGACCAGGGTACGAACCTGGTGGAAACCGCTTTTGCCGGCAGCGCCCGGATTGATATACAAACAATTCAGGTACTTATCAAATGCCACTTTAAGAATGTGCGAATGACCCGCTATGAACAAGTTCGGGCGGGTATCGTACAATTCTTTGCGGATAGACGGGTTGTAACGGCCCGGATAACCGCCTATATGCGTCATCATCACATTTACTTCTTCTGCTTTGAAATGAGCCACTTCGGGATATTCCAGCCGGAGTGATTGCCCGTCTATATTTCCGTATACAGCCCGGAAGGGTTTCAATGCTGCCAGCCGTGCTGCCAGTCCGTCCGAACCGATATCGCCTGCATGCCATATTTCATCACATTCTGCGAAGTATTCCGCATATTTATCATCCCACCAGGCGTGAGTATCCGAGAGAAGTCCAACTTTAATCATAACAATTTCTTTTATTCTACAAAAGTATCTATATTTACGCAGCTAAGAATAGAATACGATGGAGAATTCATATAAATACTTTAAGCGCGACGTTAGTTGGCTCTCTTTCAACTACCGGGTTTTACTGGAGGCGGAAGACGACGCACTGCCTATCTATGAGCGGATTAAATTCTTGTCTATCTATTCTTCCAACCTGGAAGAATTTTACGAAATACGTGTGGCGGAACACCGTGGAGTGATCATGAAGAAGAACTTCACCGAAGAAAGCGGTGCCGAAGCCGAAGAAGTGTTGACCGAGATAACCAATGAAGTGAACCGCCAGCAACGGGAATATTACCGTATCTTTTCGGAAAAGATATTGCCGGAGCTGAATCGTCAGAACATTTACCTGTATCAGGGAAGCGAACCCGAACCTTTCCATGAAGAGTTCGTGCATAACTTCTTTAATGAAGAGGTCTTTCCGTTCCTCTCGCCTGTTATGATACAGGCGGGCGATATCCGTACCTTTATCCGTGACCGCCGTTTATACCTGGTGATCCGTATGGTAAAGAAGAGCAAGCGGAAGCCGGAGGGCGATACGGCTCCCGAATATCATTATGCCCTGATGAAAATACCCTATGCCAAAGTACCCCGTTTCATCGAGTTGCCAGCGCACGAAGGGAAGTTTTACATCATGTTTATCGATGATATTATCCGGGCGAACCTGGCGAATGTATTTCCGGGATATGAGATAGACAGCTGTTACAGTATCAAGATATCCCGCGATGCCGATATCTACCTGGAGGATGAGAAAGGAAATATTGTGGAAAGTATCCGCAAGAAAGTGAAGAAACGGAAGATCGGCGCGCTGAGCCGTTTCATGTACGACCGGGCGATGCCGGAGGACTTCCTTTCTTTCATATGCGATGCTTTCGGTATTACCCGCGACGACCTGGTGGTAGGTGGTCGTTACCTGAATTTGCAGGACCTTGCCAAGCTGCCCAATCCGAAAGGGAAGGAGCTGGAGCAGAAGATTCCGACACCGATGCGGGTTCCTTATCTGGATGAGAAAGGGTCTGTGTTCCGGGCGGTGAAGAAGAAAGATATTATGTTGCATTTCCCTTACCAGTCGTTCGATTACCTGATCCGTTTTCTGATGGAGGCGGCTTTCGATCCGAAGGTGGACGAGATAAAGATTACCCAATACCGGGTGGCGGAGAACTCGGCTGTCATCAATACGCTGGTGAGTGCTGCGCAGAACGGAAAGAAAGTGACGGTTTTCGTCGAGCTGAAAGCCCGTTTCGACGAGGAGAACAATATGAGTACGGCTGAACGGATGGAGAAAGCCGGCATACGTATTATTTATAGTATTCCCGGACTGAAGGTACATGCCAAGGTTGCGGTTATCATCCGGAAAGATTCGGAGGACGGCAATAAACGCCGTGACTTTGCTTATCTCAGTACCGGAAACTTCAATGAGAAGACCGCCCGTATCTATTCGGACATGGCGTTGCTAACCTGTAATGACGAGATCATTACGGATATAAATAAGGTGTTTGCCGTTTTGGAGGGGAAAATGTCGGAGCCGACTTTCCGCCATTTGCTGGTGGCGCGTTTCAATATGGTTCCCGAACTGACCCGTATGATCCATCGGGAGATCGAACATGTAAAACAGGGGCGTAAAGGACGGATCGTTTTGAAGATGAACGGACTGCACGACCAGAATATGATCAATGAGCTGTATCATGCCAGCGAGAACGGGGTGGAGATAGACCTGATCGTACGGGGCATCTGCTGCCTGGTTCCCGGTCAGCCTTACAGTGCCAATATCCGGGTGACGCGTATTGTGGATATGTTCCTGGAGCATTCCCGTATCTGGTATTTCTATAATGACGGCCGGGAAGATGTCTTCCTGACATCGGCAGACTGGATGCGTCGTAATCTGAACCGTCGTATCGAGACAGCCTTCCCGATACTGGTACCGGAGATCAAACAGGAAGTGGTTGATATACTGAAGATACAGATGCGCGATAATGTGAAAGCCTGTCTGATCGACGGACAGTTATGTAACAACTTCAAGCATAACGACGATCCGGTGAAGGTTCGTTCGCAACTGGCTATCTATGAATATCTGAAAAATAAATCATGAATGAATCGGTATGGACAATCCTTCTTCACTGACCTTTTTCTTGTTCTGTTTCTGCTGGGTGGCGCTGATAGCCGGTGCCGTATTGGGATATATTATCGGTATCCGTATGGCACGCAGCAAAGAACGCCACCGGCTTGTCAAGGAAAAGATCAGGAAGAATAAGGTTGCCATTTATCATTATCAGAAAGAGAAATACGATTACATCGAACAGATAAACCGCCTGGAGGCCGATTTGCAAAACCTGGCGGAAGAATCGGAACTCTATAAAGAGCGTGTCGCCGATCTGGACTATTACCAGCGGAAGGTCCGTGAAAGCGAACAGATCATCGAACGCCTTTCTGCTGTATCGGAAGAGACGATCGAGTTGTCGGTGGATGCCTTTTCTTTATTGATCCAGCTCAAGCAGGACCCTGTCCGTACGAATCTGACCAAACCGGAGTGGGCGGAGTTGCTCCGTATCACCGATCTTCTTTTCAACAATTTCCTGACGGAACTGAAGGAGAAGTCAGGTATTACCCGTCATGAGGAAGAAATCTGTTGCCTGATCAAATGGAACTTTCCCCGTAAGGCTCAAATGGCTGTCTTCAATAATACCACCGATGCTCTGACCAAGTCGAAGAGCCGTCTGAAGAAACGGTTGCAGCTGGACGAGAAGACGGATTTGGATCAGTTTATCCGGCTTTACTAAAGGGAAAAAATCAAAAGAACTATCATACTATCATTTTTACAATGTACTCCTTGAATATTAGTACTTTAGTTTATGATAGTTCTTATTTTGATCTATCATTTATCTATCACACAACTATCATTGCCTTGTCTTGAAGATTGCCGGATTACTATATAAATTGAGTAAGTATATGACTTAAAATCAGTGGAGTAGTGATATATGTTGTCTGACATCCGGGTCTGAATGAGGTTTACATCCGGGTGTGAGCATCGTCAAGATCCGGGTGTGAAAAGGGGGGAGACGGGCATCCTGGCAACAAAAAGTAAGTACTCCAGTGAAAAAAGGCTATAGTATCGTTGAAAAAAGGTGGTAAGGAGAAGTAAATAATCACGCAACACTCGTATCCCTGAGATGGGAATTGTCCTGTTAAATGGTAGTTTAATGGATTATAAATGGGGTTATGAGGCTGTTGTATAGTTAGTTATACCTGTGTATATTTGTCCGGTATGCTTCTTTCTTCCTATTCTTTTTGTATTCTATCTTTGCTGCCATAAACAATTAACTCTGAAATAGAATAAAGAATAATGCTTATGAGAACACAATGTCTATGTATCGTTTACCTGTTAGGTTTGCTTACTTTAATGAGTTGCAATAGCTCCGTAGTGGAGAAGCGTGCGACCGGTCTGCCTTATGAAATTCTGGTTGTTATGAGCAAAGAAGTAGGAGAGAGCGAGGTCGGTGAATTGGTAAAAGAGCAGCTGAACTCTTCGGTGGCAGGGCTTCCGCAACCTGAACCCTCCATGCGGGTTACTTTCGTTCCCAACGAGACCTTCGATGGTCTGTTGAGATATGTCCGTAATATTCTTATTGTAGATATAGATCCGACGAAATATACGATGGTGGCGTTGAACGGGTATAAGGATGAATGGGCTAAGAATCAGGAAGTAATAAAGCTCAATGCTCCGTCAATACAGGAACTGGTGACTTATCTGACGCTGCATGACTCCGATTTGGTGAATCATTTTTGCAGCATAGAAAAGGAACGTCGTGTGGCTATTCTGAAAGAACATTACAGCAAGCTGGCAATGGATAAGGTGCAGGAGAAATTCAATATCAGTCTCCATGCTCCGGAAGATATGACTTACTACAAGGATACTACCGATTTCCTGTGGGTATCGAACAATGCCAATACGGGGCGTGTCGATCTGTTGGTGTATTCTTTTCCGTATACGGATGAAAATACATTTACGGAAGAGTATTTGGTGGCTAAACGCGACTCGGTTCTGAAATGCAACCTGCCCGGTGCTTTCCCTAATTCGTATATGGCTACAGAAACGCGTGCCGGACTGACTTATGAACCGATCATGCTGAATGAAAAATATTGCGGTGTGTTACGTGGCCTGTGGAAGATGGTAGGCGATAAAATGGGAGGACCCTTTGTCAGCCATGCTTTCCTGGATACGAAGAAACAGCGTGTGATTGTTACCGAAGGGCTTGTTTTTGCTCCGGAAACAAACAAACGGAATTATATACGTAAGATAGAGGCGGCGCTTCATACGGTACGTCCGATGGTGAAGTGATCGTTTTGCCTGCCCATGCAAAGGTATTTTGTCTTACCGGGCAAAGGGTCTTTGCGTGAGCAGGCAAAGAGGTTATGGAAATAGCAGTACCTGTTCAGGAAGGTAACTGCTGCGAATCCTCCATTCCTGCGGATAAAGGTTGTTTGCACGGTTTCCCAGATGTTTGACAAAACCGAGCGGGAAGCCTTTGTAACAGACTAATACATATCCTTTTTCTATCTCCGGAGGAAGAACCAATGCTTCTTTTTTCAGGTATTTGACGGCTTCTTCCCAACTGATCTCTACGCAGGTAAAAGCCGTTTTGTCCAGTGCCGTGCTCAATGCCAGTGAGTGAGCCGGTAAGATGTCTTTCCCTTTCAGTTCGCCTACGCGTATGCCGGCGGATACGATACGTAACTGACCGGACAGGATTTGCCAGGTGTCATGATGGGCGGCAGGCAGGGCTTGCAGGATGTCGCCCGACACTTCTATCCGGAACGTCTCCGGATTCTGTATCCAGTGGCTTACCTGAGGCGGGACGGCAGGAGCTGCTTTCCCTTTCTCTTTCTTGCTTTTTCCTTTCGGACGAATTTCTTCTATCTCACCGGGGGCTTTGCGCAAAACGGCGAGGAAGAAACCTTCCCCTTTTGTTTTGTGCGGGAAGAAGCGGTAAACCGGGTGGTCGTAATGCAGAGGACCGGTGATCTGCCATTCTTCTTTGACCGGAATAGTCAGGGCTTCCGCTCCCAATTCTTCCTGTATGTAATGTATATTGTCCTCGTCTTCCTCGGTGTTGTACGTACAGGTACTGTAAATGAGCAGTCCGCCGGGTTTGAGTGCATTCCAGATATCGTGGATGATGCGGCGCTGGCGGGCGGCACACAGGTTTACGTTTGCCACACTCCACTCGCCGGTGCTGTCGGTATCTTTGCGGAACATGCCTTCGCCGGAACAGGGCATGTCGGTGACGATGACATCGAAGAGATGCGTCAGACGGCCTATCTCTTCCGGGTCGTTGTTGGTAACGATGCTGTTCGGATTACCCCACTTGGTGATATTTTCTGCCAGGATATTACTACGTGTACGGATCACTTCGTTGCTGACCAGCAGGCTTCCTTCGGGTAAAAGACTCAGCAGATGGGTGGATTTACCGCCCGGTGCAGCACAGAGGTCCAGGCATTTGACCGGTTCGCTGACGAACGTACGGATGGCTTGCTCCAGGAACATCGATGATGCTTCCTGCACATAATAGGCTCCGGCATGAAACAGCGGGTCGAACGTAAACGAAAGACGTTGGGGCAGGTAATAGCCGGTTTCGCTCCAGGCAACCGCCGGGGTTGCGGGTGCTCCAGTCCCTTTGCGCTGATTGATACGGATACTGACGGGAACGTCCGCTTGCAATGCGGCTTCCAGTTTGTCATATTCTTCGCCTAGTAAAGCACGGGTGCGTGCGATAAATTCGATAGGAAGTGCCATCTTATTCTGTTTGTTTGGTGCAAAAGTACTAACTTTGCAGAAAACTAACAGTATGCAAGCATCGCTTTTCCTTATACCGGTTACATTGGGGGATACCGAGCATCGTCGGGTCCTGCCGGAATATAATCGTGAAATAATCCTTCAGATCAGACATTTTATTGTTGAAAATATACGTACTGCACGTCGTTTTCTGAAAAAGACGGAGCCTTCCATTGTCATTGATGACCTGACTTTTTATGAGTTGAACAAGCACACTTCTCCGGAAGATGTGGCGGGTTATCTGGCTCCTTTGGCGAAAGGTGAACATGTGGGGGTTATTTCGGAGGCGGGTTGTCCGGCAGTTGCCGATCCGGGAGCGGATGTGGTAGCGATTGCGCAGCGGAAGAATTATCCGGTCGTGCCGTTGGTGGGACCGTCTTCCATTCTGATGTCGGTAATGGCTTCCGGTTTCAACGGGCAGAGTTTCGCTTTTCACGGGTATCTGCCTATCGATGCGTCGGAGCGTACCAATACGATCAAGAAGCTGGAGGGCCGCATCTATTCGGAAAATCAGACACAGCTTTTTATCGAGACGCCTTATCGCAATAACAAGCTGGCTGAGGAGCTGATCCGTACCTGCCGTCCGTCTACCAAGCTGTGCATCGCTTCGGATATCACGTGTGAAGATGAATACATTCATACGCGTCCGGTAAAAGATTGGGCAGGGAAAGTACCCGACCTGAGTAAGAAACCGACTATTTTCTTAATCTATAAATAATCTCTTATGGCAACTTATCAGGCACACGAGACAGCAGTGATCGATTCCGGCTGTACGATCGGGGATGATACTCGTATCTGGCATTTCTCACATATCATGTCGGGTTGTACGATCGGCGAACGGTGTAATATCGGACAGAATGTTGTTATCTCACCGGAAGTTGTTTTGGGAAATAACGTGAAGGTGCAGAACAATGTGTCTGTTTATACAGGGGTGACTTGTGAGGATGATGTTTTCTTAGGTCCCAGCTGCGTCTTTACGAACGTTATCAATCCCCGAAGTGCCGTCAGCCGGAAAGACCGGTATACGAAAACACATGTCGGTAAAGGGGCGACTATCGGGGCGAATGCTACGATTGTCTGCGGACATAATATAGGGGCGTATGCTTTGATTGGTGCAGGAGCGGTTGTGACTAAGGAAATTCCGCCTTATGCCCTGGTTGTTGGTAATCCATCCAAACAGATAGGCTGGGTGAGTGAGTATGGTCATCGGCTGCATTTTGACGGAGATGGCTTTGCTGTCTGTCCGGAAAGCGGGGAGAAGTATCAGTTGAAGAATGATGAGGTTTTTCGTATCGGGTAATAAATAGAAAAGGCGGAATCGTCTGCCTTTAGTATATCTGGATTAATGTAAGTCGTTATTTCTCATGCAACCATCTTTGGCCTCTTGGTGTCAAAAGCCAAATGAAGAAAACGACTGATATAATGATACATGTTATACATAAATAAATGAATCCCATAACTTATTCCTTTCCTTTTAAAAATAATATTAAACTTAGACTGGTAAAACCTATAATAGCAAATAAACCTACTGCAAAAGTAATAGTTTTATTGATATTGAAGTTTATTATATTGGTTAAAATAACTCCTCCAAATATTAATTTGGAAATATCACTAAGGTATTTACTAGCTTCTAAATAGAACGCCTTTCGCGTTTTCCTGCTTAATCGTGGAAATAACTTAGATGTATCAGGCGTTCTACGCCGATGAATTGTTGTAACATTCTTCATAGCTAATGGTTATTTATTAATACTGTGGCAAATATATAAAAAGAAAGGCGGATAATCAATCATCCGCCTTCTGAATATTTCTTAGCAAGCCTTCAAACTCATATCGAGACTCTTAACCGAATGGGTAAGTGCTCCGACAGAGATAAAGTCGACACCGCATTCTGCATAGTCACGCAGTGTATCGAATGTGATACCGCCGGATGACTCTGTCTCGAAGCGTCCGCCGATCATTTCGACTGCCTTCTTTGTATCTTCAATATTGAAGTTATCGAGCATGATACGGTCGATACCGCCCACATTCATGGCTTGTTGTAGTTCGTCGAAGTTACGGACTTCGATCTCTATCTTCAGGTTCTTACCTTTTTCTTTCAGATAGTTCTGTGCACGGGTAATAGCCTGTTCGATGCCACCGGCAAAGTCTACGTGATTATCTTTCAACAGGATCATATCGAAAAGTCCGATACGGTGATTAACGCCGCCGCCGATCTTAACAGCATCTTTTTCCATCATACGCATACCCGGTGTTGTTTTGCGGGTATCCAATACGCGGGTTTTGGTACCTTCCAATGCTTTAACATATTTACGGGTAGTCGTAGCGATACCGCTCATGCGTTGCATAACGTTCAGCATCAAGCGTTCTGTTTGCAACAGCGACTGTGTTTTTCCTTCTACTGTAAAAGCAATGTCCCCTTTCTTTACTTCTGCACCGTCATTAATAAAGATAGTCATTTTTAGTTCCGGGTCGAAGTCATGGAAGATACGTTTTGCCATCTCTACGCCGGCCAGAACGCCGTCTTCTTTAATGATAAGCTGGCTTTTTCCCATAGCTGTTTCGGGAATACAGCATAAAGTTGTATGATCGCCGTCGCCGATATCTTCGGCAAACGATAATTTAATTAAGTCGTCAATTAACTGATCCATTTGTTATTCTATTCTGATTGATTGTATAATCGCTTTGTCGCCGTCGGCACGGTAAGTGATGTTCACACGATATTCACCGGAGGCTGTCGGAAGTTTACCGACAAAGAAGCCGGCATCTTTTTTATCTGCGTGATGAACTACGGAAAAACCTGTAGGTTTATTGCTACCAAAGAACGTAGAAAGCATCTTAACAGCTTCGCTTCCGTTGCATTTCTTGGAAGAGCCGGGCAAGGCTATGTCTACTTCCTGGTCCATCGCTCCTGTCAGTGAAGAGGCATTTCCTCCTTTGAAGGCATTTGATATAGGAGTAATATCGGCTGCCATGACGCTCAAAAATGAGAGTATCAATGCCAATGTAAGTAATAATCGTTTCATAAGCTATCTCCTCTTTTTATGAGTTTTCTGATGCAAAGGTATGTATTTTTCCTGTAAATTAGCGCCTTCAATACTAATAATGTAAACGAATGAAAATTGCACTGGTCGTAATAGGTAAAACGGATGCCGGCTATTTTGTGGAGGCAATCAATGAATACAAAAACCGTTTAGTCCATTACATCCCATTTGAGATGGAGGTTATTCCGGATATAAAGAACGTGAAGAATTTGTCGGAATCACAGCAAAAAGAAAAGGAAGGAGAACTGATTTTAAAGGCATTACAGGCTGGCGATCAGTTGGTTTTGCTGGATGATAAAGGTAAAGAGTTTACTTCGATGCAATTCTCTGCTTATATTGAAAGGAAGACGCATACGGTTTCAAAGCGCCTGGTCTTTGTTGTCGGCGGCCCTTATGGATTCAGTGAGGCTGTTTATAAAGCCGCTTCAGAAAAGATCTCATTAAGCAAAATGACCTTCTCGCATCAGATGATCCGTTTAATCTTTGTAGAACAGGTTTACCGGGCAATGACGATCTTGAATAATGAGCCTTATCATCATGAATAGTTGACAGTTGACAAGTGACAGTTGACAGATAAGATTCGCATTCGAACTCAAAACTGTTAACTGTCACTTGTCAACAGTTTTACTCTCTTGTCTTTTGGAGCAACAGATAATCTAATAACGTCATTGCCGTCATCGATTCCACAATGGGAACGGCGCGAGGCAGGACGCATGGGTCATGACGTCCGCGAGCTTTCAGGATAGTATCTTCACCATCCATATTAACGGTTTCCTGTTCCATAAGGATGGTTGCTACCGATTTGAATGCAACACGGAAATAAATATCCTGACCGTTGGAAATACCTCCCTGTATACCTCCTGAATTATTTGTACGGGTATTGATATGTCCGTTGTCATTAAAGAAACGGTCGTTACGTTCGGAACCGCGGTAAAGAGCTGCATTAAATCCGTCACCGTATTCGAACCCTTTCACTGCATTGATTGTTAGCATGGCGTGTCCTAAAGCCGCATGCAGCTTACCAAATACAGGTTCTCCCAGTCCGACAGGCGTACCTTTTACCACACAAGTAATTACACCACCGATCGTGTCGCCTTTCGACTTCACTTCTGCAATCAGCTTTTCCATTTCGGCTGCTTTCTCCGGATCGGGACATCTTACTGCATTTTCTTCTGTCAGATTCAGATCATAATCTTTATAAGTACCATCCAGTTTGATAGGGCCGACCTGTGAGGTGAATGCCTGTATATTTATGCCTGTCTGGCGTAGTGCAAGCTTGGCAATTGCTCCGGCAACACATCGGGCTATCGTTTCACGAGCCGACGAACGTCCGCCTCCTTTAGGATCACGGATACCATACTTCATCTGATAAGTATAGTCTGCATGTGAAGGGCGATAAACCGTTTTCATATTGTCGTAATCAGACGAATGCTGGTTTTTATTCCAGATAATGAATCCGATCGGTGTTCCGGTAGTTTTTCCTTCATAAACACCGGATAGGAATTGTACTTCGTCGTCTTCCTTACGCGGGGTTGTGATCCTTGACTGGCCTGGTTTACGACGATTCAACTCTTGCTGGATAAAGTCTGTATCCAGTTCGATACCAGCCGGACATCCATCTATAACACCTCCGATACCCGGACCATGTGACTCGCCGAACGAGGTTAATCTGTATATATTTCCGAATGTATTCACCTTAGTAATTGAAAATTGAAAGTGGAAAATTGAAAAATATAAAGAAGCCAAATTGATAACACAAAAAATGGAAAAGTATCATATCACAGATAATTTTCCATTTTCAATTATCAATTTTCAATTATTTAGTGGCAGCTACCACATCCGCAACCACCTTCGTGATTGTGGTCACCGCAATCGCTTCCGCAGTCATCGCATCCGCAACCGCATCCACCGGCGGGAGCTGACAAAGCTGCAATTTCTTCTGCTGTCGGTTCGTGAACGTCGATAACTTCACCGCTGAAGTGTAGGGTTTCGCCTGCCAACGGATGGTTGAAGTCCATCACAACAACATCGTCTTTTACTTCAAGAACAGAACCGTTCAAGCGGTTGCCGTTTGAATCCATCATAGGAACGGTGTTACCTTCCTTAATAACCTCTGAGTCGAATTTACCTTCTACTTCAAAGATGTTTTTCGGCAGATCCAATACATGATCTTCCACATATTCTCCGTATGCGTCAGCCGGAGCGATAGAGAAGTCGAACTTGTTGCCTACTTCCAGACCTTTCAAAGCATCTTCGAAAGCCGGAAGCATAGCACCTGTTCCGAAAATGAATTTTAAAGGAGTTTCAGGCACTGCTCTTTCCATCAACTCACGCTCTTCACCTTCTCCTACGTTCAGGTCGTATGTAACCGCAACGAATTTATTTGCTGTAATTTTCATTTTTAATTGTATTTGTAATAAATAAAACGAGGACAAATTTACGTATAATTTCCGACTTATCTGGTTATTCTTTAAAAAATAAAGATATGTAATGTTTTCAGAGAGAATATAATTATCTTTGTCCCATGAAATAAAAGATGTTGTACTTACTTCTATGTGACAGTGTTTGCCGATAGATAAATAAAAGTGTTTACTAAATGTGGTTTTCTAAATTGACTAACTATTTCTTTCCTGACGGATCGGAGAGCAGGAAATTGATAGGTTTGTTTTTTGTTTTTTTGTTTCTGAAGTTTATGTGGCTTAATTTGCTTTGGTGCATGCTGTCTACATTTACTCCATTTTCTAAAATAGAAACTTATCTGGATACTATACTGGTCTCTTTGATTTTACTGTTACCCTTGATTTGCTTTCGTGCGGTAAAGACAACGTTGGTCATATTCGTTTTACTGGATGGTTTGTTTGTTGCAAACCTGATGTATTTTCGTACTTATTTTACTGCAATACCCCTGGATAGTTACCTTTTGGCCAGTAACTTGTCTGATTTCTCCAGTAGTGTTATTGATTCTTGCAGAGTGGTTGATTTGTTCTTCCCTTTATCGACAATTGCCGCCGGTATTTTGTGGTGGCGTAATTTCCGGAAGCCGGAGGATAAACAGGTTAGAAAGGAGCGAAAGAGATATTCGATTGCCCGTTATGTACTCCTGATACTTCTGGTAGCATTGATTCCGGCTATTCGCCTTTGGAGTCAGAACGGATTTAAGGCTGCTTATGAAAGATTGCAGGATGCTTATTTGCATACCTGTAATGTACCGATGTATACGATATTCGGCTCTCTTTATTATGATTATACCTGCGATCAGATCGTTTATACGGAAGATATCAAAAATGATATCGACTCCTGGCTAGCCAGGAAGACGGATTGCAAATCCGTCTTGCCCCACGTGTATGCGAAAGATAATTGTGTTATTATCCTGGCGGAATCGCTGGAAAGCTGGGTGTTGAATAAGACTGTCGAAGGACAGGAGATCACGCCGAATCTGAACAGGATACTGCGAGATTCGTCGGTTATTTATGCACCTCATGTTTTATCACAGGTAAAAGGAGGTCGTTCTATTGACGCCCAGCTATTGATGTGTACAGGACTTTTGCCTATTAATTCCGGCCCTTATAGTATTAAGTTTCCGGAATCATATTATCCTTCCCTCGTAAAAGCCTTTAAAGAGAAACATAAGAATGCCCGGGCATACAGTTTGACGGTGGATAAGCCTATGGTTTGGAACCAATGTATAATCGCTCCGGTGTTGGGGTATGATAGCCTGGTTTCGAAAAGCAGTTTTATACAGGAAGAGCCTGTCGGTTCGCGTAGACAGGTAGGCGACCGTGCTTTCTTGCGTCAGTGTCTGAGTAAAATGAAGAAAAATGAAGTTTGGAGCGATTCCGGGAATACACTGGTTCAATGCGTAACCTATTCCGGTCATAATCCTTTTATTTTGCCGGATTCGTTGAAGAAAGTCTTTTTTTCTGAGGATGTACCCGATGTATTGAATCGCTATATGACGATGGCCAATTATACGGACCGTGCTATAGGAGAGTTTATATCCAGGCTCAAATCTGATAAGCGTTTTGAAAATACGTTAGTTGTGATCATGGGAGACCATGAAGCTTTGGGTACGGTTCGGAAAGAACTGTGCAGTGATCCGGTGGGAAAGAATATCCTGTCGGATAAGGCTTTTGTTCCGCTTATCATTTTGAATGCGCCGTCTAATATGTATTACGGAAAAGTGATGGGACAGATAGATGTCTATCCGACATTGCTTGATTTATTGGGATTGAACGATTATTGGTGGAAAGGACTCGGCGAGAGTATCTTTAATCCGCAGAAACCGGATTTCGATGTCGACTCTCAGTTGAATATAGTAGGAGATACGGCGGGCATCCCGGATGAAGAAGTTCGCATGGCTAAAAAAGCCTGGGAGATTTCAGATTTGATTATCCGCTATGACTACTTGGGACGGAAGCTGAATGTGAAAGAATGATCTATCTACAGATATATGAAAAACCCTGTTTTATACATGCTAAAACAGGGTTTTCTTCATAGAATATCTACCTTTCTTTTTTATTTTTTATCGACCGCTTTCTTCAATGCATTCAGTGCTGTTTCGAGAACGGAACGAGGACAACCTACATTTAGGCGCATATGCCCTTCACCGCCCGGTCCGAACATACTTCCGTCATTTAATAATAGACCGGCTTTATCCTGAAACAGGCTGACCAGTTGTTCCTGGCTCAGTTTCAAGTCGCGGCAATCCAGCCAGACAAGAAATGAAGCTTGCGGAGGATATACCTTTATCTTCGGCAACTTCGTTTTAAAGAATTCGTCTACGAAGCGGACATTCTCCATTACATACATGCGCATTTGTTGCAGCCATTCGGCTCCGTAGGTATAAGCCGCTTCGGTTGCCGTGTAAGCAAAGATTGTACCGTCGCCTAATTCCCCGGCTTCCAGGAATTCATAAAACTCTTTCCGGATTTTATCGTTAGGTACAATCGAGTAGGAGGTGACGATCCCTGCAATATTGAAAGTCTTGCTGGGAGCCATAAAAGTGATGCTGCAATTGGCCGCAGCTTCTGAAACAGTGGCAAAAGGATGATGTGTGAATTGCGGATAAGCCATTTCCGCATGTATCTCGTCTGAAATCACCAATAGATTATGTTTGGCACAAATATCAGCCAGTTTAACTAAGGTGTCTTTCTTCCAGACGATGCCGCCCGGATTATGCGGGTTGCAGAGGATAAGGACTTTACAATGTTCATCGATCACGGATTCCAGTTGTTCGAAATCCATTTCGTAAGCGCCGTTCACGAGTTTGAGCGGATTGTTGACCACTTCACGTTTCATGCTTTCCGGTACGATACGGAAAGGGTGATATACGGGAGGTTGAATGATTACTTTGTCACCGGGTTTGGTAAAACATTGAATAACAAAACCGATCCCTTTGACGATTCCCGGAATATAGCTGAGCCATTCCCGTTTGATCTTCCATTTTTGTTTATAATCTACCCATTCAATAATACTGTTGTAGTAAGAATCTGAGCCGAAAGTGTAACCGAATATCTCGTGCTCCAGGCGTTTCTTGATTGCGTCGACAATGAAGTCCGGGGTTCGGAAATCCATATCGGCAACCCATAGAGGAAGAAGATCCTCCTTACCATACCGCTCTTTCAGGCCGTCGTATTTGACGCAATTGGTGCCGCGGCGTTCAATTACTTCATCGAAGTTGTATTGTTTCATTTTATATTAGTTCAGTTTTTGTCGATTGATCGGGGGCAAAGATAATAATTATATATGCAAAAACATCAAAAAAACATCCACAGCTCTTTTTCAGCTTTTTGCAAGCGGACAATTGGCATTATCTCTTGTACGGTACTGATTGGTTTGTGGTTTTTTATTTTGATATTTCTGATATTTTTCGCTACTTCGCATTAGTTATGGAATTACCAGAGGAGAGACATATTTTAGAGGAGATCGCTGAAGGAAACGTAAATGCTTTCGAACGACTTTTTTTCTGTCATCAGCCCAGGTTGGTGAACTTCCTTGTCGGTCTGACGCACGATAAGGAGGTCAGTCGTGATATTGCCCAGGATTTGTTTCTTTCATTATGGAAAGAGCGTGAAAAACTGAAGGAGGTAAACTCCTTTTCCTCTTACCTTTTTCAGATGGCTCGTTTTACAGTGTATGACTATTTTGATCGTTTGGCTGTATCGGAGAAGTATACGAATGAATTTTTATTAGAAGCTTCCATCTCTCAATCGGACGAGGAAGCTATCTTTGCACATGAACTACAAAATATTATCAACCGGACTGTCGAACAAATGTCTCCCCAGCGAAAACGGATCTATCAGATGAGCCGTGAACAAGGTTTGTCGAATGATGAGATTGCTTCTCATTTGGGGATCAGTAAACGTACTGTGGAAAACCATCTGACAGCAGCCCTTGCCATTCTTCGTAAGGTTCTTTATCTTTTTTTTCTTACTTATTTGAGTTAAGAGACTACGACCCTAAAACTGTTTCACCCTAGTGAAACAGTTGTTTCATTACGAAGAAACACTTGTTCCATTAGGGTGAAACACTTTCAACGATGCTACCCGTTAGTTCCGGAATCAAAATATTTTCAAAAAAAGTTCATTGTTGATTGTGTGTGCCGTTGCCGTTAACCTACTTCAATATAAAGACGGATATTTTATGGAAGAAAACAACAAGACAAAACAACTCATGCGGCTATATTTCGGAAAACATTTTTCCCGATACGGGCGTATCTTGTTTGGGCGTTGGCTGAAAGCGAATGATGAAAGATCGCAAAAGCTGGAGGCGTTGCAGGATATCTGGAAGGAAACAGATGCGGAAGCGACAGAATCTACGCATCGTGACTGGATGGCTTTGCAAAAACAGTTGTTGACAGAACCGGCTCAAAAACGTACAATCCCTTTGTACCGTCAGGTGTTTAAATATGCAGCTGTTATTGTACTGATGTTGATGACTGCCGGTACGACTTATTGGGCGACCGATCGTTTTAAGCCTGTCCGTCATGTAGAAATGGCTCAGATATTTGTTCCTTACGGGGAAAGTAAAGAGGTTTTATTGCCTGATGGCTCAAAAGTGTGGGTCGATGCCGGTTCTTTGCTGGTCTATCCGAAAGATTTTACGGATACTGATACACGTACGGTTTATCTTACGGGCGAAGCAGCATTTTCCGTTCAAAAGAATCCGGCACAACCATTTATAGTGAAAACAACTTATCTGGATGTGCAGGCACTGGGAACTGTCTTTACTGTAGAAGCTTATCCGAGCGATTCCTGCTCGATGACTACGCTGGAAGAAGGGAGTGTGCTTGTTTCAGTCAATGATGAAGGCATAGAACCTACTCTGTTGAAGCCGGATCAGCAATTGATCTATTCCCATACGGCTCATACCGTAACAGTTCATGCTGTCGATGCATCCATATATCATATGGAAAGGGATGGTTACCTGATTTTCGAAAATATTCCGTTCAATCGTCTGATGGCTTCTTTGGAGCGTAAGTTTAACGTGACGATCCATTATAATTCACAGAAGTATGCCGGTGAATGTTATAATGTGAAATTCTCTCCGAATGAGAATCTGGACGATGTGCTGAATGTGCTGCGGCAATTGGTTGGCATACGTTATACGGTGAAAGGGAAAGTGGTATTTATAAACTAAAAATAGAGGAGGATACAGATATGAACAAAAGAAAACCGGAAAGACAGAAAGTGCGAAAATCCCTCTTTCCGGAATTCGAAATCGAATCTTGAACATCATTGGATTGACGAGTAAATCGTCTGGTTTTATTAATATTCAATTTTCAAATGTACAAATATATGAAATTAACTAATCTAATACCTATAAATAACAGAAAAAGTATATCTAAGCTGTTATTGGTAACAGCTTTATCTTCTTGCAGTTTTTGGGGCTATGCACAGCAACAACAGGTGCGCCTGACAGGGAATAATGTAACATTGAAGACTGCCTTCAAACAGATAGAGCAACAAACAAAATTGTTTGTAGACTATAATACTCAGGAAGTAAATGATTCCCGTCTCATTTCAAAATTACCAAAGAACAGTAGCGTGAAAGAGGTTATGGAACAATTGCTGGAAGGAACCGGCTGTTCGATAGCGTTTAGTAACGGACATATTATTATTACAAAACAAGCTAAAGCAGTATCTGAAACTAAAAAGATCTCAGGTATTGTAAAAGATGAACGGGGAGAACCTGTTATAGGAGCGAATGTCGTGGTGAAAGGAACCACAAACGGAACTGTTACGGATATGGACGGAAAATACACACTGGAAGTTCCGGCTGGTGGGGTGTTGCAAATATCCTACATCGGCTATAACACCCAGGAAGTGAAAGTCGGGAGTGTAAATGTCGTAAATATATCTCTCAGGGAAGATTCCGAAGCACTGGATGAGGTCGTGGTGATCGGTTATGGTACGGTAAAGAAAAGCGATTTGACAGGAGCAGTCGGTTCTGTACAGATGAAAGATGTGAGTCAGGTGGGCATTACCAGTGCCGACCGTGCTTTGCAAGGGCAGATTGCCGGTGTGCAGGTAAATGCCAGGACTGGTCAGCCGGGTGAAGCGATGATGATCCGTGTTCGTGGTAGCAACTCTTTGGCAGGTGGTAATGAGCCGCTTTATGTTATCGACGGCATGCCGGTAGAAAAGATGAATTCAGATATTAATCCGGAAGATATCTTATCTATGGAAGTGTTGAAAGATGCTTCTTCTACAGCTATTTATGGTTCGCGTGGAGCAAATGGAGTTGTTATGATTACAACTAAAAGAGGTAATACAGGAGCAACGACAATCGACTATAACGGATATGTCGGTGTTTCCATGTTGAGAAAGAAACTGGATTTGCTGGGTAAAGACGATTATATCGCAATGGTGAACGAAGTTTCTCAAAACGATGGAAAAGGTATTGCTATTACTCCGGACGAAGCAGCCTCGCTGGCTAATAATGATTGGCAGGATTTGGTGTATCAGACAGCTCTGACACACAGTCATCAGGTCTCTGTCTCAGGTGGTACCGAACAGACAAAGGTCTACTCTTCTTTGAATTATATGAACCAGGAAGGTATTATAAAAGGTTCTAATTACAATCGTTTTGCATTGCGTATCAATGGTGATCAGAAATTATCGAAGAAATTGTCGTTAAGTGCAAGTATCGCTTATTCATACGGAACTCAGAACACGGCAAACAGTAATGCCGATGGCGGTGGTGCTATAGCTTATACTGCTATGGTGATGCCTCCGATACAGGAGGTTAAAGATGCTGATGGAAAATATACTAATTTTACGGGAACTCCCTGGGGAGGAACTAACCCGGTAGGTATGTCTGAATTGTATAAAAGGGAAATTGTCAACTCCCGTCTGTTAGCTAATATGGCGCTTACTTATAATATTATCGATGGATTGACCTTTCGTGTGAATGCCGGTGCAGAAGTGAATTCCGAAGGTATCGACCGATATATTCCGATCGGTTTGTCCGCCGGAGGCAAATTGGATGGAGATGCTTCTAAAGAGAAAGCGAATTATTACACTATTATCAATGAGAATATTCTGACTTACGATAAGAAGTTTAATAAGAATCATGCTTTGAACCTGATGGGAGGTATCACTTTCCAGACATATCAATATGATAAGTTGACAGGATCGGGAACCGGTTTTCTGCGTGATGTATATGAAACCAATAATTTAGGGGTTGCTTCAACTCCCGGAACACCTTCTTCCGGTTTTAAAGATTATCGGATGGTTTCTTTCTTAGGACGTGCCAATTATAATCTGATGGAAAAATATCTGTTGACTGTAACGGCTCGTTATGACGGCTCTTCCAAATTCAGTAAGAATCATAAATTTGCCTTTTTCCCTTCTGCAGCATTAGCCTGGCGTGTTTCGGAAGAAGAGTTCATGAAAGAGATCGATTGGCTGAGCAACCTGAAGTTGCGTGGCAGTATCGGACAAACCGGTAACCAATCTATCGATCCTTATCAGACTTTTGCCCAGTTGGGGACATCTGCACCTATTTTTGGAAATGGCAAGGATATAGGTTTTAATTTGTCTTCCATGGCAAATGATAATCTGAAATGGGAAACTACCACACAAACTGATATCGGGGTTGATTTTGGATTTTTCTCTAACCGTTTGAATATCGGATTTGACTATTATTGGAAACAGACACGTGACTTGTTGTATAAAGCAACGTTGCCTCCTTCTTCCGGTTATTCTTCTATGTTGAGGAATTTAGGACGTATTGATAATAAGGGATTTGAAATTTCGATCAATACGATCAATATGAAGGGAAAAGTAAACTGGACCACTAATTTGAACATTACATCTAATAAATCGATTGTAAAAGATTTGGGTACGGATGTATATGGAAACAAAATTCAACGAATCGATGCTCCTATCAGTGGAGGAAACTGGTTCCCTTTGTTTGTCGGGAAAGCCCCGTTCCAGTTGTATGGATATGAGATTGAAGGTATTTATCAAACTGACGAAGAAGCTCGTCTGAATGGAGAGGCTACCAAGAAGGCCGGCGATTACCGATATAAAGATACCGATGGGAAGGCCGGTATTACAACAGGTGATAAAACCATTATTGCTAACACACAACCTAAGTTTACTTTTGGTTTGACCAATACGATCAATTGGAATAATTTTGAGTTTTCTTTCCTGATGATCGGTAGTATAGGTGGAGATATCGTAAACGAATTTAACAAGAGTATCACAAATATTGGTGGAACATGGAATATCCGTAAAGACGTATGGGAAAATCACTGGACGCCGGAACACCCGAATGCTAAATATGCACGTGCTTCTGCTTCTACAAAAGATTATTTGGCTTTTGGCGATCCTAACTCTATTTGGGTGGAAAATGGTTCGTATCTGCGATTCAAAGATATTAAACTGGCATATACATTACCGACACAGTGGTTTTCCGGTACACATAAACCGAATATTTCGTTGTATGTGAGCGGACAGAATCTGATTACGATTACGAGCTATTCACATTATGACCCGGAAGCATCGTGGATGTCTTCTGCCGTGAACGGATGGGATAGAGGCGTTTATCCGTCTTCGAAATCATTTACTTTGGGTTTACAGGTTAAATTTTAATACGTATTATAAGTATGAAAACACTGATTAAAAATATATTACTGGCTGTGCCGGTTATTTTATCTACTTCTTGTTCCAGTTGGCTGGAAGAAGAACCGAAAACATTTATTGCTCCTTCTTCTTTCTATAAGACAGTGGAAGATTTTGACGGAGCATTGAAAGGTTTGTATCCCCAGGGACAAAATCTGAATCTGACGGAAGTTTTTGCCGATTATAATGATAAACCGGAATCGGCAGAACAGGTCGGAGATATTTGGGCGAATAATCCGGGATATGGTTTTTATGCATTCAGAAATGCGTGGTCGGGACCTTATGGTACGATTAAAAATACGAATATGATATTGGAGTCGATAGTCGATAAAGACTTTGCAGAGGAAACCAAGAATCGTATTATCGGTGAGGCTAAATGTTTGCGTGCCTGGTCTTATTTTACATTGGTCCAGTTCTTCGGAGATGTGCCTTTACGTGATAAAGTCGTTACCAGTGATGCGGATATTGCAATAGACCGTACGCCTCAGGCAGATATTTATAAATTTATCTTTGATGATATTCTGGATGCCGAACAAAAGGTGCCGGAAGAAGCACAGGAAATGGGGCGTGTCGATAAGTTTGTGGTGAAAGCTATGATGGCTCGTATGTATCTGACTTCGGCAGGTTTTCCGATGAATCAAAAAGAGAATTATGCAAAAGCGAAAGCAAAAGCGTTGGAAGTAATCAACAGCGGTAAATATTCTTTGATGCCGACATTCGATAAGGTATTCAAAACCGAACGTTACACGGCTGAAACTATTTGGGCACAGTTGTTTTCTGCTCCTGACAGTTATAGCGGCATGCATAAAGAATCTTCACCGATTGGAAGCCAGACAGCCTTGTATTTGCCGACGGATGCTTTTATTGCCGGTTTTGATAAAGGGGATATGCGTAAAGAGTGGGGAATTAAGCCTGAATATGTAAATGCTAAAGGGACTAAGGTGATCAGTCGTACTTATTATAATAAGTATATTAATGAAGAATATCTGGAACAGGAACTTCCGGCTTCAAATACAAGTATCCTGACATGGCAGACGCAATTGATCCGTTTGGCAGAAATGTACCTGATCGCAGCTGAGGCTGAAAATGAAATGAACGGACCGGCGGATGCTTATCAGTATATTAACGCTATTCGTAAACGTGCCCGTGTCGATCAGAATGATCCGACAAATGTACCGGATTTAAGCGGACTTAGTCAGGATCAGTTCCGGGAAGCTGTTTTGCTCGAACGTCAGCACGAATTGTATGAAGAAGGTTTTGCCTGGTTCGATATGAAGCGTACCCAGACTTTTGATAAGGTACAAAAAGCACGTGGCGATAAAATGAATGTTCCCATCGGTGCTTACAACAATACCTGGTTAATACCTGACACGGAAATTCTGAACAATAATATTCCTCAGAATCCGGATTACAGATAATTAATGTAGAATACATGAAGGGCCGGTCTGATATATTTTATGGATTGGCCCTTCTTATATCCATATAGCGAGAATGAAAAAGCAGTTTATTTATTTTTTGTTTGTATGTACAGCCTGTTTACTGGCTTGCAGTAATCCGGTCGATCCGAACGCTTTAGAACTGAACCCTTCGGAGATTAACCGTTTGATCCCTTTTCGGGGAGAGTTGAATAATGGCGTACGGCAGCTTTATCCGGAGGAACCTTATAAAGCTTTCTGGGCTGAGAACTGGAATACTCCGGAACAGTCGATCGTATGGAAAGTGAATACCGGCGGTGAAGAGTATCAGGCAGCTATGCTGGTTTCCGTCAATCATCTTGAAAAAGGAGAGGAAGCTGTATTGACGCTTTCTAACGGAACGGATAGTGTCGTTTGCCGGATAGGGACGACCGGATGGCAGCGTTGCAGTTTTTCACGACCTTTACATTTTAATAAAGGCACTTCTGAATTGTCATTAAAAATCAGCAAGCCGGGGAAAAAGGATGATTTTAATGTGTATCTCTATTCCCTGGAAGTCGTTAAGCCGGAGACTTATAAAAGATTGCAGGCTGAAGCGGCTTCATTACGTAGTAATACGTCGTGGATGGCTGATTTGCCTTACGGGTTCTTCTTTCATTGGAATTCGAAAAGCATGCCGCAGGCAGGCGAGCCGTTAGCTTATGAGGATGCTGTAAATCAATTTGATGTAGAACGTTTTGCCCGGACTGTTCATGAGTGTGGAGGAAAGTTGGTTTTCTTTACGACTTCGTGGGCTGAATATTATTTCCCGGCTCCGATACAAACTATTGATTCGATATTACCGGGGCGGACCACAAAAAGAGATCTTGTTGCTGATCTGTCAGAAGCATTAGGTAAGTATGATATCCGTTTGATCCTGTATTACCATGTAGGGCATGGAGATAAAGAATGGTGGGACAAACAACACTATACACGCAATAATGCCGGAGATCTGTTTACAAATGTGGAAAAGATCGTCAGTGAGATCAGCCAACGTTATGGCAATCGTTTGGCTGGTTTGTGGATGGATGACGGTATTGGTTATTATCCGAATGGCGCATCCTTTGAAAAGATCGCTAAAGCCGCAAAAAGTGGAAATAAAGATTTAGTTATTTGTTTCAATCCCTGGATATTACCGAAGTTGACAGAGTTTCAGGATTATTATGCCGGGGAGTTAGGGTTGTCTTTAGCCAGTGCCGGGGTAAATGATCCTTATCTTCCTGAAGATGGAGACGGTCTGTTTCATGGCGGACCTCAGGATGGTTTGCAAGCCACTTTTTCCGGTACATTGGAACCGGGCGATTGGACTCATATTTATAAAGATTCTATTATCGGTGATCCTGTTCTTTCCATCGAAGAATTGACACAAGTAGTGAAAGAATCCAACAAGCGGAAAAATCTTCCGATGATTAATGTTCGTATTTATCAGGACGGCACGATTTCGCCGAAGTCGGCAGCTTTGTTGAAGGAATTGAACAATCGAATTAGCAAGGATTGATAACCGGGAGGTTTCAGATCTAAAGTAAACAGGTGTTCAGGAATAAGAATTTAACCGCTTGAGGGATGGTTCTCTGTTAAAATGCAAGATGAACCATCTCTTTTCTTGATAAATGAAAGAAAAAGTAAGATTTTTCTTTTAAATCCTTTGCTCATATAAATTATTGTTCTACATTTGCAGCGTCAAACAAATTAAAGACGATAAGAAAAGATGATGAACAATGTATTACATATTATTCTCGTGGTGGTCCTTCTAGTCATTAGTAGGTAAGGAGAAAGGTGTGTAAGAAATTGTGAAGTCGTAAATGATATTTCTTAAGCCTTTCTCCATATAGAGAAGGGCTTTTTTATTTACCGTGGTACGGGCGATTCGCGAATCGCCCATACATAAAAAAACAGATATGATGAAGAATCCGTTAAGAAGTTCATATAGCACAGAGGGCAGACGCATGGCGGGAGCCCGTGCTTTGTGGCGTGCCAACGGCATGAAAGAAGAACAGTTCGGCAAACCGATTATAGCCATTGTGAATTCATTTACTCAGTTTGTCCCGGGACATGTGCATCTGCACGAGATCGGACAACAAGTGAAAGCGGAGATTGAAAAACTCGGTTGCTTTGCCGCAGAATTTAATACGATCGCTATCGATGACGGTATCGCCATGGGACACGACGGAATGCTTTATTCCCTTCCTTCCCGCGACATTATTGCAGACAGCGTTGAATACATGGTAAATGCCCATAAGGCTGACGCTATGGTTTGTATCAGCAACTGCGACAAGATCACTCCGGGTATGCTGATGGCTGCGATGCGTTTGAATATCCCGACAATCTTTGTTTCCGGGGGACCGATGGAAGCCGGAAATCTGGACGGACGCGCACTCGACCTGATCGATGCGATGATCGAAGCTGCCGATGATTCTGTAAGCGATGAACAGGTAGAGAAGGTTGAACGTTCGGCTTGTCCGACCTGCGGATGCTGTTCCGGTATGTTTACTGCTAACTCGATGAACTGTCTGAATGAGGCGATCGGTCTGGCTCTTCCCGGTAACGGTACAGTAGTGGCAACGCATGCCAACCGTACGCGCCTGTTTAAAAAGGCTGCCCAAATGATCGTGGATAATGCGTTCAAATATTATCGTGACGGCGATGATTCTGTATTGCCCCGTAGTATTGCCACCCGTCAGGCATTCCTGAATGCGATGTCGCTCGATATTGCAATGGGAGGATCTACCAATACAGTCCTTCACTTATTGGCTGTTGCTCATGAAGCGGAAGCTGACTTCACCATGAAAGATATCGATATGCTTTCCCGTAAAACTCCTGTCATCTGTAAAGTGGCTCCAAGCTGTTCCTATCATGTGGAAGATGTGAACCGTGCTGGAGGTATCATGGGTATCATGAATGAATTGGTAAAAGCCGGCCTGGTGGATGATTCGGTGAAGCGTGTGGACGGACTGACCCTGGGGCAGGCGATCGACCAATATTGTATCACATCCGTAAATGTTACGGAAGAAGCAATCAATATTTATAAAAGTGCTCCGGCACACCGTTTCAATCTGGTGCTCGGTTCACAGGAAAGCTATTATAAGGAACTCGATACGGATCGTGCAAACGGTTGCATCCGTGATGTGGAACATGCTTATGTAAAAGACGGTGGTCTGGCTGTTCTCTACGGAAATATAGCGCAGGATGGTTGTGTTGTCAAGACAGCAGGGGTAGATGAAAGCATCTTCCGTTTTGTAGGTCCGGCAAAAGTTTTCGATTCGCAGGATGCCGCTTGCGAGGGCATCCTTAAAGACAAAGTCGTCTCCGGCGATGTCGTCGTTATCACCTATGAAGGTCCGAAGGGTGGACCGGGTATGCAGGAAATGTTGTATCCGACCTCTTATATAAAGAGTAAACACCTGGGAAAAGAATGTGCATTGATCACGGACGGACGCTTCAGCGGTGGAACATCAGGTTTGTCAATCGGACATATTTCTCCCGAAGCTGCTGCAGGCGGAGCGATTGGCTTAGTGAAAGACGGCGATATTATTGAAATTAATATTCCCGAGAGAACCATAAACGTAAAGGTAAGCGATGCCGAACTGGCAGAACGCCGCCAGGCGGAAGAAGCCCGCGGACCGAAAGCCTTTACACCTCCTTTCCGCCAGCGTACGGTATCGAAAGCACTGAAGGCATACGCCAAGATGGTTGCTTCGGCCGATAAAGGCGGTGTACGAATAGTAGAAGATTAATAAAACACCAAACACTATAATTTAGAGATGGATAAACAAAAGATAACCGGTTCGGAAGCTTTGCTGAAAGCGCTGATCGCTGAAGGAGTAGATACTATCTTCGGTTATCCGGGCGGGCAGGCAATTCCTATATACGATAGTTTATACGACTATAAAGATCAATTGAAACATGTTCTGGTACGCCACGAACAAGGTGCGACACATGCGGCTCAGGGATATGCCCGCGTTTCCGGTAAAGTGGGGGTAACGTTGGTTACTTCCGGACCAGGAGCAACAAATACCATTACCGGTATTGCCGATGCATTGATGGACAGTACGCCGATGGTTGTAATTGCCGGACAAGTTCCGTCTCCACTGCTGGGTACCGACGCTTTTCAGGAAGTCGACGTAATCGGTATTACACAACCAATAACTAAATGGGCTTATCAGATTCGTAAGCCGGAAGAAATAGCCTGGGCCGTATCCCGTGCTTTCTATATCGCATCGACGGGACGCCCCGGTCCGGTAGTACTTGACCTGGCCAAAGATGCACAAGTAGGTTTGGTGGATTATGAATACGAAAAGGTAAATTATATACGCAGTTATCAGCCGGAGCCGGATATCAAACAAGAACGTATTGAAGCCGCTGCCGCTCTGATCAATAGTGCAAAGAAACCGTTCTGTCTGGTAGGCCAGGGGGTTATCCTGGGTGGGGCAGAAGAGGAATTGAAAGCCTTCTTGGAGAAAAACGATATACCTGCCGGTTCGACCGTGTTAGGATTGTCGGCACTTCCTTCCGACTTCCCCTTACATAAAGGTATGCTTGGTATGCATGGAAATGTAGGACCTAACCGGAAGACAAACGAATGTGATGTGCTGATCGCTATCGGTATGCGTTTCGACGATCGTGTGACCGGCGATTTGAAGACCTACGCCAAGCAGGCAAAAATTATCCATCTGGATATCGACAACTCGGAAATCGGAAAGAATGTACCTGTTGATATAAAGGTATTGGGGAATGCAAAACATACCATTCCGATGATCACCTCTTTGCTGGAAGAACGGAAGCGTCCCGAATGGAATGCCGAGTTCGAGCCGGATGAAAGGGAAGAAGAAGAAAAAGTGATCCGTAAGGAACTTTTCCCTACCGAAGGGCAGTTGAAGATGGGAGAAGTAGTACGTAAAGTATCCGAAGCAACCGGCAATGATGCTATCCTGGTTACCGATGTAGGTCAAAACCAAATGATGGGTGTCCGTTACTTCAAATATAAGCAAACCCGTAGTGTGGTTACTTCAGGAGGTCTGGGTACGATGGGCTTCGGTCTTCCCGCTGCTATCGGAGCCAAACTGGGTGCTCCCGACCGTACGGTTTGTTTCTTTACCGGCGACGGTGGTATCCAGATGACTATCCAGGAACTGGGAACCATCATGCAGGAAGAACTGAATGTGAAGATCATCGTTCTTAATAATAATTTCCTCGGTATGGTACGCCAGTGGCAGGAATTGTTCTTCCAGGAACGTTATTCGAACACCATCATGAAAAATCCGGACTTTGTCGCGATAGCCAAGGCTTTCGGTATTGCTTCACGCGCTGTCGACAGCCGTGAAGAACTGGACGGTGCAATAGAAGAAATGCTTAACCATGACGGCGCTTACCTGTTGGTTGCCAACGTGGAAACCTGTGGAATGGTATATCCGATGGTTCCGGCCGGAGGAAGCGTTACGAATATGATTTTAGGTGCTAAGTAAGGAGGAACAATTATGAATACGAAAAAATTATATACCGTTATTATCTTTTCAGAAAACACAGTAGGTCTTCTGAACCAGATAACCGTTATCTTTACGCGCCGGCAACTGAACATTGAGACGCTTTCTGTTTCTCCTTCCGCCATAAAGGGAATACATAAGTTCACAATTACTACCTTTGCCGACGAGGATATGATCGATAAGGTCGTTAAACAGATCGACAAGCGTGTGGATATTCTGAAAGCCTATTATAATACGGATGAAGACCTGGTTTATCAGGAAATAGCTCTTTACAAACTGAGCACCGAACTCTTTATTAAGATGGGTACGGTGGAAGACCTGATCCGTAAGTATAATGCCCGTATCCTCGAAATGAACGAGAGCTGTGTCGTACTCGAAAAGAGTGGTCATTATGATGAAACGCAAGCCTTGTTCAAAGAACTGAGTGAGACGATCGGCGTGTTGCAATTCATCCGTTCCGGCCGTGTTGCGATTACGAAGAGTAAGGTAGAGCGCCTGAGCGATATGCTGTCCTCGATGGAAAAGAAGTTGCAGGATAAACATTAATACAAACAGAAGGACTTCGTCCCTTATAAAAAGAAGAGTATGGAGAAGAACAAAGTAGGAGAATTTCATTTCGTAACCGAGTCTTATCTGATGGACTTTCGGGGTCGCATCACTATTCCGATGATCGGAACTTATTTGCTGCACGCCGCTTCCTGTCATGCCGCCGACCGTGGCTTCGGTTATAACGACATGACCGAAAGGCATACCGCATGGGTGCTTTCCCGTCTGGCAATCGAAATGACTTCCTATCCGGCTATGTCCGAGTCCGTAACCTTATATACCTGGGTCGATGAAGTCGGAAAGTTATTTACCAGCCGTTGTTTCGAACTGGTGAATGGCGAAGGTAAAACATTCGGCTTTGCCCGTTCCATCTGGGCGGCTATCGATGTGGAAACCCGTCGTCCGACTTTGCTCGATGTAGAAGGGCTGAGTGCTTATGTCACCGACCGTCCCTGTCCGATCGAGAAACCCGGTAAGATCTCCCCGGTAGAAAACAAGGTACCCGGTGAACCCTATCGTGTGAAATACAGCGACCTCGATGTGAATGGACATCTGAACAGTATCAAATACATGGAACACCTGCTCGATTTATTCGACATCGGCATGTTTCGTGAAAAAGAAATTGGCCGTTTTGAGATCGCTTATCAGTCTGAAGGTAAATACGGCATGGAGTTGACGCTCCATAACCAAGAAGTATCCGAAGGCAAATATAATATGGCAATATGTAACGATGGCAAAGCAATATGCCGCGCCGCTGTCACCTGGACATAGATGCAAAATGGCACACAGATGACGCAGATTGAACAGATGGGCACAGATTTATATTGTGTGAATAAATTATTATCTGCGTAAATCTGTCTAATCTGCGTCATCTACGTGCCATAGTGAGACTTATATAGAAACAAATTATTTTATATACATTTTAATAGTAAAAAGAAAATGGCAGTAATGAATTTTGGCGGTGTTGATGAAAACGTAGTAACCCGCGAAGAATTTCCGTTGGAAAAGGCAAGAGAAGTATTGAAAGATGAAACTATCGCCGTGATAGGTTATGGCGTACAAGGTCCCGGCCAGAGCCAGAACTTGCGCGACAACGGTTTTAACGTAATTGTAGGACAACGTAAAGGTGGTAAGACCTGGGAAAAAGCCGTTGCTGACGGTTGGGTGCCGGGCGAAACACTGTTCGATATCGAAGAAGCTTGCGAAAAAGCAACAATCATACAGTATCTGCTTTCAGATGCCGCACAGATTGAAGTATGGCCGCGTATCAAAAAATACCTGACTCCGGGTAAGGCTTTGTATTTCTCTCACGGTTTCGGTATTACTTATAAAGAACGTACAAACATCATCCCTCCTGCTGATGTAGACGTAATCCTGGTTGCTCCGAAAGGATCAGGTACTTCACTTCGTCGTATGTTCCTGCAAGGCCGTGGCTTGAACTCAAGCTACGCTATCTTCCAGGATGCAACAGGCAAGGCATGGGATCGCGTAATCGCATTGGGTATCGGTGTAGGTTCAGGCTACTTGTTCGAAACAACTTTCAAGAAAGAAGTATATTCCGACCTGACTGGCGAACGTGGTACTTTGATGGGTGCAATCCAGGGATTGTTGCTTGCTCAGTACGAAACACTGCGTGAAAACGGTCACGAACCTTCTGAAGCATTCAATGAAACAGTAGAAGAACTTACTCAGTCGTTGATGCCGTTGTTTGCAGAAAACGGTATGGACTGGATGTATGCAAACTGTTCGACTACAGCACAGCGTGGTGCTTTGGACTGGATGGGCCCGTTCCACGATGCTACAAAACCGGTCTTCCAGAAACTGTATAGTGAAGTTGCCTGTGGTAACGAAGCACAGCGTTCTATCGATACAAACAGTAAGCCAGACTACCGTGAAGGTCTTGAAAAAGAACTGGCTGCTCTTCGTGAAAGCGAAATGTGGCGTGCAGGTGCTGTTGTTCGTAAACTTCGTCCTGAAAACAACTAATAGTTGGTGCGATAAGTAAGCTAAACATTTTTGTGATATAAAGCGGTAATCCGGTATGTTCCGGGTTGCCGCTTTTTCTATCCCGTTACCGGTTAAGCATAAATCTCTGACTAATTAAGTCTTACCTCATGACTTATTAATACAAAAGTCCTTACTTATTAAATTTACCCTGTACACCTTACTCGGTTACCCTGTACACCTTGGCTATCCATCCTGTACACCCTGTCCGGTTACCCTGTACAGGGTAATAATAATAATAAGGGACTTTTGATTTAAAAACTCCCTAGCTATGCAATAAAAGGTGCCGGAAAGGGATATAGTGGCTACCTGTGTGACTGCTTTTAGCTAAGTAAGTTTTCTATCATAAAGTTTTCCGAATTTATCTGTCATCTGCAACAATTACCTGTATTTGTTTGGCTATTAGGCTATAAATGGTTGCAGATAGTTGTTTTTATCTGCAACCTTATCTGTCATCTGTCACCGGTATGAAACATCACCGTGTTATATGTTAAAACCCGTTATCGGCGAAACAGGTTTATCGATCTCTTATGCTTATTGTATTTGATCGGTTAGGAGTTTTTACCGGATTACTTTTCTTAATTCATGAATGTTAAATAGTGAGGAATAAAGTATTAAATATATATTTTTATGCTTGTAGTTATTAATGATAGATTATATTTGTTGAAGAAAGTATAGTGTGTATAATCAAGATAAGTAGATCGAAATGTTGTGTGTAAGAAGTTGTGTGTCTTGATTTTGTGAACTTTATTTTAGAACGTATGGACCTAGGCGCTTTTTTGAGGAGAGAAGCGCAACCTCTAATGAAATGAACGCTATTATGATTAAAATTATTTAATTAAAGTCTTGAATTTAACTATGTGGACAGACTCAAAACTAATTAAATCACTAATGTTTTCTGTATTGTTTGGAGCTGCGGGAACTGTAGTTGCAGCTATTCCAACAAGTCCCGAAACGATGGTAGTGCAACAGGGAAATAAGGTCTCAGGCCTTGTCTCTGACGATATGGGGCCCGTAGCCGGTGCTTCTGTCGTAGTAAAAGGAACTTCTGTCGGTACGATTACCGATACCGACGGCCGATTTAGCCTGGATAATGTCCGGCGGGGATCGGTTATTGTAATATCTTTTGTCGGCCTGGCTACGCAGGAGATTACCTGGAATGGGCAAGCCAACTTAAATGTTAAGTTGAGCGATGCGACACAGGATTTGGATGAAGTTGTAGTTGTAGCTTATGGTACGGCTAAGAAATCGACCTTTACCGGATCGGCCTCTGTTGTGAAAGCAGAGAAACTGGAAAAGGTGATGGGTACCGGTTTTACGGAAGCATTGCAAGGTATGTCGGCCGGTGTGAATGTGGTAAACGTACAAGGTAATCCCGGTGCCGAAGCCCGTGTCGAAATTCGTGGTATTTCTTCTATGTCCGGAAAGGCTGATCCTTTGTATATTGTGGATGGTATGCCTTACGATGGCGGTCTTAATCAGATCAATCCGACGGATATCGAATCGATGACGGTATTGAAGGATGCCGCGGCAACCTCTTTGTATGGTTCGCGTGCTGCGAATGGGGTTGTGATGATTACTACCAAGAGGGGTAAATCAGCTAAGCCTCAGATTAATTTCCGTGGGGCATGGGGTACTTCGGACAATGCGGTAAAGAACCCTAAAAAGGCGAACCCTTATCAACAGTTGGAAAATACCTGGTATGCATTGTATTACGATGCATTGCTTTACGACGGCATGGATGCCAAGGCTGCCGGCGATTATGCATCTTCCCAGGCATTGACCAAACAGGTGAAAGCAACAAGAAATTCAAAGGGAGAAACTATTTATGTAACCCCGTTTAGATACATCAACGAAGATTATGTTTTGCATGACGGTAACGGCAATCCTTACATGAATCCTAATCTGGAATATGTATGGGAGGAAGACGACTGGGATGTTTATAAAGCCATCTTCTCCCGAAAACTACGTCAGGATTATAGTGTGGATATAAGCGGACAGACCGGAAATGGTAAGACTTCATATTTCTTCTCCGGTGGTTACCTGGATGATCAGGGATATGGAAATCGCCAGTATTACAAACGGTATTCTTTCCGTACGAATTTAAGTACGGAACTGTTCGACTGGTGGAAGGTGGCAGGTAGCTTGTCCTATTCCCGTCATCGCCAAAATGTATCGGGAGGTGCCAGCCGTGCTGCCAACTTTACGACAACACTGTCGTCTCCCTGGTTGCGTAACGAGGATAATACGGGATGGGTGGTTTCGGAAAAGACCGGAAAAAGAATGTACGACTATGGTAAATACACCAATAACTTCTTCGGAGCACATGTCCTGAACAATTCGGGTGACTATTGGGATAATGAGAATGATGATAGTTTCGATAATAATATGGGGCATATTCTCTCGGCTCAGTTTAATACAGAGTTTAAGTTGCCGTATAACCTGAAGTTCCGTTCGGCTTTGAATATCGACGATTACTGGAGTCGTTCGATGGTGTATACATCAGCTGTACATGGTAGCGGCCAGACTGCTCCTTACGGTATTTCTATCCTGGCGGACGGAGGTTATGCCAGCCGTTATGATTTCAATAAGCGCTCTACCACCTGGAATAATGTGTTGTCGGGCGACTGGTCGATCGGCGATCATAATATCTTCGCTATGGCTGGTCACGAGTGGTATACCTGGGATTCCCACTATGAGCAAGGTTGGGGTGAAGGTATCATGGAATTAGGTAAATACGAGTTGTCGAATACGACCAAGAATTTTGGTGTATGGGGAGGCCGTGATAAATATTCTCTGTTGTCATTCTTCGGAAAGTTAGATTATAATTTCCTGAATAAATACTATCTCTCTGCCTCGATTCGTGAGGACGGTTCTTCCCGCTTCAGTTCCGATAACCGTTGGGGTACATTCTGGTCGGCCGGTGCTTCTTGGAGAATATCGAAAGAGGGCTTCCTGGAAGATACGAAATGGATTGACAATCTGGTGCTTCGTGCCAGTTACGGTACGACCGGAAATGATAAGTTGATCGTACGTAATGCCAGTAACGGTAAAGCTGGGGATGAAGTACTATACGGTTATCAGGGAACTTACGAAAGTGATGACCTCTATCTGAAGTCTGGTCTGAAGCCTTCTACTACTCCGACTCCGGATTTGAAATGGGAGAGCAATAAACAATGGAATATTGGTTTGGACTTTTCTTTCCTCAGCCGTCTGAGCGGTACGGTGGAATATTACTCCCGTACGTCCAATGACCTGTTGTATTATAAGGAATTGCCTCTGTCGGCCCAGGTCGGTGCAGCTTCCGGATATAATATGAATATCGGTGACCTTCGTAATAGCGGTGTTGAAATAACGATCAATGCCAACATCTTTACTTCAAAAGATTTCAGATGGGATATCGACGCCAATATGAGTACACTGAAGAATGAGGTTACTTATCTGCCGACAGGTGCTTATACCTATGCAGGTACGGCTTGTACCTATAAAATGGAAGAAGGTAAGTCTATCTACGAGTTTATCGCCCCTCAATATGACGGTGTGAACCCTGAAACAGGTCTGCCCGGTTGGTTGATCCGCGATGGCAACGGCGGTTGGGTACGTACGGAAGACCAGGCGAAAGTAACTACCGATGATTTCGTATACTGCGGTTCCGCTATTCCTAAAGTATTCGGTTCTATCACCAATAATTTCCAGTTTAAAGGGATCGACCTGTCGTTTATGTTCTATTATTCTTATGGATCGAAGATTTCCGACTATACTTACAAAGAACGTATCATGAACCGTCCGGGTGTAGGTGTCGTACAGGAATTGGTAGAAGACCGTTGGAGACAGCCGGGTGACGCGGGAACGCTTATTCCCCGTTGGTCGTATACTCAGTATGGTGCAACGGTTAAATATGCCGACAACTTTGTATTCGACAACCATTACTGGCGTCTGAGAAACCTTACTTTAGGCTATACTTTACCAAAGAATATCAGCCGTAAGGCATTGGTGGAAAATCTGCGTGTGTATGTGACAGGTAATAACCTGTTGACTTTCGGGCCGGCGAAGAAACGCTTTACAGATCCCGAAACAGGTGTCATGGGTAACAGTTATAACGGTAACGCTGAAACGGATAACGGTATTCAGGGTTCGAGAAGACTGTATATGGTCGGTATTCAAATCACATTATAAATGCAAAAAAGATATTTATGAAAAGATTATTTATAAACATATCCTTCCTGTCCCTCGCTCTTGTAGGTTTTACTCTAACAGGATGTGATGACGATCTGACAACCAGTTCGTATGTGAAAGTGAATGATACAGATGTGCTCGAAAATATATCCCAGCTGGAAAAAGTATTGACTTCGGCTTATAAACAGTTGTATTTTAATACGGATAAAGGCGATCGTGTGTATGCCGGGCTTCCGGGCTTCCAAATGTATGTCGATGCAGGCGGTGCGGATATCGTGAGCCATACCAATATGGGTGGGGACCAGGTAACGGCTTATCAGTATTCGAACTCAAAGACGCAGGCGGATGGAAATGCATCCAAGATATGGTCGATGTGCTATAACGTGATCAACCGTGCCAACATTATCCTGACCAATGTGGATAATGCCAGCGGAGATGAAACGCAAAAGAAACATATCAAAGGGCAGGCATTGGCTATGCGTGGAATTCAATATTTCCATCTGATACAGAATTATCAGCAGACGTATGTTATTGCAAAAAACAAACGGGGTGTGATTTTGCGTACCTCTTCCAATGATGAAGCTCATAAAGGCTTTTCAACGGTGGAGGAAATATATACGCAGATTGTGTCTGACCTTACCACTGCAAAGTCGTTGCTCGCTGATTATCATCCGACAGACTTATGGTTAATTAATTCGGAGATTTGTTCCGGTATCCTGGCCCGTGTATATCTGGTGATGCAGAACTGGGAAGGGGCTTACAGCGAAGCGAAGATCGTTTATGACAACCATAGCCAGTTGATGACGCGCGAACAGTACCGTTCGGGATTCGACGATATGATCAGCGGCAATTATCCGGAAGTGGTTTGGGCGATGAAGTATACAGCCGATAACAACCTGGGTGGTAGTACGCAGTTTAACTTTTGGTATAATCAAGATGAAAGTTATGGCGAAGGCTATGCGGATGGTCCTATCTATTCTTTCTTGGATTACTTTGTAGATGAGCAGTTTGTAAAACTGTTTGAGGAAAAAGAAGACCGGTATCAGTTTTGGAAACGTACAAAGAACGCGAACAAAGAAATCAATACAAAATGGGCTTTCGACAAGTATAAACATTACGGAGAAGATGGAGGAAGTGTGATCCAAAGTGCTACCCGTCCTGAAGTGTGCCTGATGCGTGGTGCTGAAATGTTGTTGATCATGGCGGAGGCTGCTGCTCAGAAAGGAAGTACAGGAGAGGCTCTTACTTTATTGAATCGTTTGCAGGTAGCACGTAATGCGACTCCGACAACCAACGGTAGTGGGGATGCATTATTGGAAGATATCTACAAAGAACGGCGTAAAGAGCTGATCTGTGAAGGACAGGCTGGTTTTTATGATCTGGTTCGTTTGCAGAAGCGATTGATTCGTTATGGCGAAACGGCTGCAAATCCTGCCGGGCATTATGTGTGGGGGATGCAATATCTGAATGGATATAATGTCAGCGATCCTCAACCGGTAGGAATCCTTGAATCGAATGATTACCGTTTCTTCTGTCAGATTCCTCAAATGGAAATCCTTAATAATGATGCAATCTCAGAGGCTGATCAGAATCCTTGGAGCGGGCAGTAAAAATTCATTCATATTATAATAGAAGGAGCTTTTAGGAGCTCCTTTTTTTGTGTTGAAAATACCATAGTCTCTATAGAACTCTTGTTATTTCGCGGTCAAATATAGTAATATTATTTAATTTGGATTTAAATATACTGTTAAAATGTTATCGTTTACAAATATTAGATCAATAGATTGAAAAAAGGAGTATTTAGTAAACAAAGCCTATAATTCTTATTTTCAGATACATATACCCCAAGTCGTCTAAAAAACTTTTTTATAGTCCCCTTCAAAAACAAGGAATTTAACGAGGCAAAATCAATATCAGAGAAATAAGTAGTGAGTTCTATAGAGACTATGGCATTACATAAAAAAAGAACAAAACTAAATTCTAGTTTCGATAAACTTTTGGTATGGTCAAAATATTCAATGTGACAATGTTTAAATGCATCTGATAAATACTATTTGAAGTGTATTTTTCTTGTGGTTAGAAAGACTTAATTATTTAATTGTAAAATTTAGCTTATGTTGACAAATTCGAAACTGGTTAAGACCTTAGTGCTGGCTACTGTATTTGGTACAGTGGGGACTATTGAGGCATCAGTGATTCCGACCTCACTAGGTGCTACGATCACACAACAGAAGAGCAAAGTTGCAGGTTTTGTTGAAGACGAAATGGGACCGGTAGCAGGTGCTTCTATCTCTATTAAGGGGACTTCCAACGGTACTATTACCGATATGGATGGTAAATTTGAGTTGGACGGTGTACAAAAAGGGAATGTTCTTGTCATTTCATTTGTCGGATTACAGACACAGGAAATTACATGGAACGGACAAAGTTCGATAAAAGTAAAATTGCTTAGCGACACACAGGATCTTGATGAGGTTGTAGTTGTTGCGTATGGTACGACGAAGAAGTCTTCTTTTACAGGTTCTGCATCTGTTGTTAAGTCTGATCAATTGGAAAAGATTTCTGCAACTAGTTTTACAGAAGCTTTGCAAGGTATGAGTGCCGGTGTAAATGTTTCTAATAATGAGGGTAACCCGGGTGGCGAAACTCGTATCCAAATCCGTGGTATCAGTTCTATGTCAGGTAAGACAACTCCGTTATATGTGGTGGATGGTATGCCTTATGACGGTAGTATAAATTCTATTTCACCTTCAGACATTGAGTCAATGACTGTTTTGAAGGATGCTGCTGCTTCTTCACTGTACGGTTCACGTGCAGCAAACGGAGTCGTGGTTATTACAACTAAAAAGGGTAAAGTCGGTAAGCCGGTTATAAATTTCCGTGGTGCCTGGGGTACTTCCGACAATGCGGTAGCCAATCCTAAAAAGGCAGATCCCTACCAGCAATTAACCAATTTGTGGCGTGGTATTTATAATGACAAACACTATGTAGAAGGTCTGGATTCAAAGACGGCCGGTGATTATGCTTCTGCTAATCTATTGTCGCGTGCTGTCAATCCGCGTGTAAACTCAAAGGGAGAAACTGTATATGTCACTCCGTTTAAATGGACAGGCGATGCTTCCAATTATGTTTTACATGACGGTGAAGGTAATTGCTGGACTAATCCGGACCTGGAAATGGTGTGGGATGAAAGCGATTATGACTGGTATGGTGCTTTGTTCTCACGAAAATTGCGTCAGGATTACGGTATTGATGTCAGTGGTGCTACACAAGATGGCAAAACCAATTATTTCACTTCTTTATCTTATTTGAATGATAAGGGGTATGCTAATAACCAATATTATAAACGTTATTCATTCCGTGCCAGTGTCACTACCGAGCTGACAAACTGGTTGAATATGGGTGGAAGCCTGGCTTATAGCTATTCACGTCAGAATATCTCCGGTGCGACTCGTGCTACGGTGTATTCTAACACATTGAACTCTCCTTGGTTGCGTAACGAAGATAATACTGCTTGGTATACTTCTCAGAAGACCGGAAAGCGTATCTATGATTTTGGTGAAAATTCAATGAATTTCTTTGGAATCCATTGTTTGGCTAATTCTGGTGACTATTGGAATAATCCCAACGATGATGATTTCAATAATAAAGAAGGTGGCATGTTGACAGCCCACTATTTTGCAGGTCTGAATCTGCCCTTCGATATAAAATTCAAGACGAATGTAAACCTGGATGATATTACGGAAACGCAATATCAATATGGTTCGGCTGTTCACGGACAAGGACAACAGCAGCCGTACGGTGTTACGGTGCTTACAAATGGAGGTTGGGCTTCCCGTACTAATTATAAGACTCAGTCTGTAACCTGGAATAACTTGCTGACCTGGAATAAATCTTTTGGTGAACATAATCTGGATCTTATGTTAGGTCATGAGTTTTATCACTATAACCAACAGTATGACTATAGTTATGGTGAAGGCATCATGCAGATAGGTCAATTTGAAACGGCTTCAACAACTAGCAACTGGGAAATTAACTCCTGGCGCAATCGTTATTCTTTGCTGTCGTTCTTTGGTAAGGCGGATTATAATTTCCAGAACAAATATTACTTGTCGGCTTCTTTCCGTCGTGACGGATCTTCCCGTTTCAGCAAAGAGAGCCGCTGGGGTAACTTCTTCTCTGTAGGTGCATCCTGGAGAATCTCTAAAGAAGAATTTATGGAAAATACAAGCAGTTGGCTGGATAACCTCTCTCTTCGTGGTAGCTATGGTACGTCGGGTAATGATAAGTTATATCCTCGTAATGCAGGTAACGGACAGGCTGGTGATGAAATACTGTATGCTTACCAGGCTTATTATACAAAAGAAAATCTGTTTGGTGCAGCTGGTTACAAGCCGATGACTATTGCCACTCCAAACCTGAAGTGGGAACGAAACGAACAATATAACATTGCAGTAGACTTTTCTTTCCTGAATCGTCTGAGTGGAACAATCGAATATTATTCACGCAGTTCAAAAGATTTGTTGTATTATCGTGACCTGCCGTTGTCAGCACAGGTTGGGGATGCTGCCGGTTACAATACGAACTTAGGTAATGTCCGTAACAGTGGTTTTGAAATTACTTTAAGTGCTGCCGCTATTAAGAATAAGGAGTTCCAGTGGAATATCGACTTAAACTTCTCTACTTTGGACAATGAAGTAACTTATTTGCCTGGCGGTGCTTACACTTATGCAAACCGTGGTGCAACCTATAAACTGGAAGAAGGACATTCATTGTATGAATTCTACATGCCGAAACATGCCGGCGTAAATCCGGACAATGGTAATCGTCTTTATCTGATCAAGGATGGTAATGGCGGATGGAAAACAACTGAAAACTATTCGGATGTGACCATGAATGATTACCAATGGTGCGGATCAGCTATCCCGACTGCTTTCGGATCTATTACCAATACATTTAATTATAAAGGATTTGACTTGTCATTCATGTTCTATGCTTCGTTTGGAGCTACTATGTACGATTATACCTGGTTGGAACGTACAGCAGGTTTGGATGGTGTAGGTATGATTCAGGACCTGGTGGAAGGGAAACGTTGGGAAAAACCGGGTGATCAGGCTGAGTTCTCCCGTCTGTCTTCCGCAAATGCCAGCTTGAATGTGAAACGTACGGATTTCTTCTTGTTCAATAACGACTTCCTGCGTTTGAGAAACGTTACATTGGGCTATACGATTCCGAAAATGTTGACTCAGAAACTGGGTATTGCCAATGCCCGTGTTTACCTGACAGGTGACAATCTGTGTACATTCGGACCGGCTGCTAAACGTCACAGCGAACCGGAAACCGGTGTGTTAGGTAACAACTACAATGGTAATACCGAAACCGATAATGGTGTTCAGGGATCAAGAAGAGTTTATATGGCAGGTATTCAGGTAACATTTTAATTAAGTCGAAGTATGAAAAGATTATATAGAACATTTAAATTTACAGCAATTGCTTTATTGGCGATCTCTCTGAGCAATTGTACGGGGGAGTTGACTACCAATTCATCAACGGATGTAGATGAATCGACCATCCTGTCCAGTACGACGGGATTGAATATGTCGTTGACCGGTACTTATAAATATTTATTATTAGGTGAATCAGGTGCCGGCAGTCAGAACGATGCTTGTTATGCCGGTGTTACCGGGCTGTGCATGGGATATGATTTGCTAGGTGCAGATATTTTGAGTACAAAGAATTACGGTGGTTCGGTAGAAGATCATTATCGTTTTAGCGAAGGTCGTACGCAATCTGCGGGTGACTATGCAAAACGTATCTGGACAAATATGTATAAGATTATCAACCAGGTAAATGTCATTATAGATGCACTTCCCGAAGCAACAGGTACTGAAGAGGAGAAAGCTGAATTGAAAGGACAGTGCCTGGCCATGCGTGGTATCGCTTATTTCAATCTGCTTTTGAATTACCAGCAGACTTATGCTATTGCTAAAGATAAACGTGGTGTTATTCTTCGTTTGTCTTCCGAGGATCCTGATTCCATGCCTTTTTCTACTGTAGAACAAGGTTATCAGCAGGTGATCAAGGATCTTAAAGAAGCAGAATCTCTGCTGGCTTCTTTTGAACGTATTGAAGAATGGCGTGTGAATGCTGAAGTTGCTGCCGGTTATCTGGCTCGTGTATATCAGGTGATGGGTGACTGGAATAATGCACTGACGGAGGCAAAGAAGTTGTATGACAATCATTCTTCATTGATGACCAAAACAGAATGGTGCAGTGGATTTGATAATCTAATCTCAGACGGATGTAAGGAAGTTATTTGGGGAATTAAGTTTACAAACTTATCTAATATTAGTTCCAATACAGAGTTTAACTATTGGTATAATCAGGATCCGAGTTATGGTGAAGGTATGACCGATGGTCCGATTTATAGCTTCATCAACTTGTTTGTTGATTCCAGGTATGTACAATTGTTTGACGAAACTGATTTCCGTGGCAGTAAATGTACTAAAACAGAAGGTGTGACAGATGCTGATGTGAAACCCGTTATGTTCTGGCATCGTACTGCTAATGGTAATGAGGAAACAAGGGCTAAATGGGCATATAACAAATTCAAATATTATGGTGATGCCAATGGTTCTCCTCAGGGACATACCTATCCTGAATTTTGCTACATGCGTAGTGCTGAAATGTTATTGATCATGGCGGAAGCTGAAGCTAACCTGAACAACCTGGGAGCAGCTTTGTCTCATCTGAATACGTTGCAAAACGCTCGTGAAGTGGCTAAACCGACCACGGCAGCTGATAAAGATGCACTTTTGGAAGCTATTTATGTAGAACGTCGTAAGGAATTATTAGGAGAAGGTGTAACAGGTATGTATGATTTGATGCGTTTGCAGAAACCGCTTTATCGTTATGCTGCAACCACGGAAGATCCGGCAGGCCATTTCTCTTTGGGCTTGAATTTCCTGGATAACTATAATCCGACCGATAAAGCTCCTTACGGTTATTTGCCGTCTAATGATTACCGCTTCCTGTATCAGATTCCACAATTGGAATTTACACAGAATACTGTTATCAGTGAATCTGAACAGAATCCGTTCAAGGGAAATTAATTTGTAAATTATAGTAAGTAAAGACGAGAGGCGTGTCCGCGATGGATATGCCTCTTTTTTTATACTACTTATTTTCTTGTAAAGGAGCGATGAACTGAATATCTTTGTAAAATTCAAATCATTAATAACTTAAAATAATACCATGAACAAGATCAATCTTTTCTTTCTCTTTTTATTATTGGCTACTCTTCCGGTCTTTTCACAGGATGACATCCAAATCACCCATGCCCCTTATCTGCAAAATCTGGGTGAGAATGAAGTGACAATCGTCTGGACGGTCAATAAACCATCGGTAGGTTGGGTGGAACTGGCACCGGATGACGGGACACATTTTTATCAGACGGAGCGTCCGAAGTTCTTCAATGCAAAGAACGGAATAAAGCAGACATCTACCGTTCATGCGGTTCATCTGAAAGGATTGAAGGCGGGTACACGTTATCGGTATCGGGTATATTCACAGGAAGTCCTGAGCCATGTCGGTTGGCGGGTGATATATGGGAATGTGGCTGCCACCTCTGTTTACGGGAAACAACCATTAGAGTTTCAGACCAGTGATCATGGCAGGCAAGCGGTGAACTTTGCGATGGTCAATGATATTCACGGCAAGAGTGATCTTTTGGAAAAGCTTGTATCACATTGTGACCTGAAAACAACCGATATGTTCCTGTTCAATGGAGATATGGTATCTATCTTCAATAGTGAAAAAGAAATATTCGAAGGCTTTATGGATAAGGCAACAGAGCTTTTTGCTTCTGAAATACCGATGTATTATACCCGTGGTAATCATGAAACACGCGGATCTTTCGCTACGGCTTTCCAGGATTATTTTTCTCCCAAGCAGGAACATATCTATTATATGTTTCGCCAGGGACCTGTCTGTTTCGTTATTTTGGATAGTGGTGAAGATAAGCCGGATTCGGACTTGGAGTATGCCGGAATAACTGTCTATGACCAATATCGTACGGAACAGGCTGAATGGCTGAAAGGCGTACTTGAAAGCAAAGAATATAAGGAAGCACCATTCAAAGTGGTTGTTTGTCATATTCCTCCTTTTGGCGGATGGCATGGCAATGAGGAAGTGGCTGAAAAGTTTATGCCATTACTGAATAATGCAGGTGTCGATATTATGCTTTGTGCTCATCTTCACCGTTATATACGGAATGATGCGAAAGAGGGCGTTCGGTTTCCAATTATTGTAAATTCCAATAATACCATATTGAAGGCGGAAGCTGATTCCAGGACGTTGAACATAAAAATACTGGATACGGAAGGAAAGGAGATCGACAAGCTGACGATAGCCAAATGACGGTACATTTTATCATTCTTGAACTAATGAATTATAGATTCAATTGTATTTCCTCTTTCAGTTTATAAGAAAAAGCGTATAAAAAATATCGTTTTATATTTGGTGGTTTGGAAAAAGGCTGTATCTTTGCAGCGTTAAATAAGAAAAGACAATGAAACAGAACATAGCAAATAGTCTCATTATTTCTCTAAACATTATTCTACTCTGGGAACGGGATAGGAAGTGAGACTGTACGTGCTTTTCTGATGCATGAAGATATTAAAGAGCCTTTCTCACTTCCTTGTGAGAAGGGCTTTTTTTATGGATACAAACAAGAATATAAACAAATTTAAGAGTATAAGATTATGTCAGACAGATTATTTATTTTCGACACCACGTTGAGAGATGGTGAACAAGTTCCGGGTTGCCAGTTAAACAGTATTGAAAAGATTCAGGTAGCCAGAGCACTCGAAGAGCTGGGCGTGGATGTGATTGAAGCCGGTTTCCCTGTATCGAGCCCGGGCGACTTCAATAGTGTGGTTGAGATATCCAAAGCCGTTACATGGCCTACTATCTGTGCGTTGACCCGTGCTGTCGAGAAAGATATAGATGTTGCCGCCGAAGCATTGAAGTTCGCTAAACGCGGACGTATCCATACAGGTATCGGAACTTCCGATTATCATATCCGTTATAAATTTAACTCTAATCAAGACGAGATCCTGGAGCGTGCCATCGCTGCTACTAAATATGCAAAGAGATATGTGGAAGATATCGAGTTTTATTGCGAAGATGCCGGACGTACGGACAATGCTTATTTGGCGCGTGTTGTTGAGGCCGTGATCAAAGCGGGTGCCACAGTTGTAAATATTCCTGATACGACTGGTTATTGTCTGCCTGACGAATATGGTGCAAAGATTAAATACCTGATGGAACATGTGGACGGCATACAGAATGCGATTATCTCTACACACTGTCATAATGACCTGGGTATGGCAACAGCCAATACCGTGCAGGGTGTCCTGAACGGAGCACGCCAGGTGGAAGTAACTATCAATGGTATCGGTGAACGTGCCGGAAATACTTCCCTGGAAGAAGTCGCAATGATTTTCCGTAGCCATAAAGAACGTGGTATCGAAACCAATATTAATACAACTAAGATCTACGGTATCAGCCGTACGGTTTCCAGCCTGATGAATATGCCGATCCAGCCGAATAAAGCCATTGTCGGACGCAATGCGTTCGCTCACTCTTCCGGTATCCACCAGGACGGTGTATTGAAGAACCGTGAAAGCTATGAAATCATCGACCCGAAAGATGTAGGTATCGACGATAACGCTATCGTGCTGACAGCCCGTAGCGGACGTGCTGCTCTGAAACATCGTCTGAGTGTATTAGGTGTGGAACTGAGCCAGGAAAAGCTGGATAAGGTATATGGAGAGTTCCTGAAACTGGCCGACCGTAAGAAAGATATCAACGACGACGATGTATTGATGCTGGCAGGAAAAGACCGTACAGCTACACATCGCATCAAACTGGATTACCTGCAAGTGACTTCCGGTGTCGGTTTACAGTCTGTTGCCAGCGTGTGTTTGGACATCGCAGGCGAAAAATTCGAGGCAGCCGCTTCCGGTAACGGTCCGGTAGACGCTGCTATCAAAGCGGTCAAATCTATTATCCATCGCACGATGACCATCCAAGAGTTTCTCATTCAGGCTATTAATAAAGGTAGCGACGACATGGGTAAGGTACACATGCAGGTGGAATACGATGGAAATAACTATTACGGTTTTGCAGCCAACACCGATATTATCGCAGCTTCGGTAGAAGCCTTTATCGATGCAATCAATAAGTTCGTAAAATAACATAATACATAATTAGCAATGAGCAAGACATTATTTGAGAAGATTTGGGAGAAACATGTGGTGGATACCCTTCCCGACGGAACGATCCAGTTTTATATCGACCGTCTGTTCTGCCATGAAGTAACCAGTCCGCAGGCATTTGCGGGGTTGCGTGCCCGTGGTCTGAAACCATTCCGTCCGGAACAGATTACTTGTATGCCGGACCATAATATTCCGACATTGCATCAGGAGAAACCGATCGAAGACCCTGTGTCTAAGAACCAGGTAGATACGTTGGAAAAGAATGCTAAGGATTTCAATCTGACTTATTACGGATTACAACATCCGAAGAACGGTATCATCCATGTGGTAGGTCCGGAAACAGGTCTGACCCAGCCGGGTATGACAATCGTTTGTGGCGACTCTCACACTTCTACCCACGGCGCTATGGGTGCCATCGCTTTCGGTATCGGTACCAGCGAGGTGGAAATGACATTGGCTACTCAGTGTATTATGCAGCGTAAGCCGAAAACGATGCGTATCACCATCGACGGAAAACGTAAACCGGGCGTGACGGCAAAGGATTTTGCTCTTTATATCATCAGTAAAATGACAACAGGAGGTGCAACGGGTTATTTCGTTGAATATGCCGGCGAAGCCATCCGCAATACAACGATGGAAGAGCGTCTAACCATCTGTAACCTGTCTATTGAAATGGGTGCCCGTGGCGGTATGATTGCTCCGGATCAGGTGACTTTCGATTATCTGAAAGACCGTGAGTTTGCACCCCGTGCCGAAGCGTGGGAAAAGAAACTGGCTGAATGGCGTGAATTATACAGCGATCCGGATGCTCAGTTCGATAAAGAGATCGTGTTCCATGCTGAAGACATCGATCCGATGGTGACTTACGGAACCAATCCGGGCATGGGCATGGGTATCCGCGAAAGCATCCCGACTATGGAAAGCGTAGACGAGGCTGGTCGCATCTCTTATAAAAAATCGCTTGACTATATGGGCTTTACTGCCGGTGAACCTGTATTAGGCAAGAAAATAGATTACGTATTCCTGGGAAGTTGTACGAATGGACGTATTGAGGATTTCCGTGCTTTCGCCTCTTTGGTGAAAGGGAAGAAGAAGGCCGACGATGTGATTGTATGGCTGGTTCCCGGTAGCTGGCAGGTAGAACGTCAGATTCGTGCGGAAGGTATCGATAAGGTTCTGACAGAAGCCGGTTTTGAGTTGCGTCAGCCGGGCTGTTCGGCTTGTCTGGCAATGAATGAAGACAAGGTACCGGCCGGTAAATATGCCGTATCTACTTCCAACCGTAACTTCGAAGGTCGTCAGGGACCAGGTGCACGTACCATCCTTGCCGGTCCGTTGGTGGCAGCAGCAGCAGCAGTAACGGGAAAGATCACCGATCCGAGAGATTTAATGTAATAAGATTACGAACTGAAAAATCAAAAGAACGAAATGAAAGAAAAATTCACGATAGTAACATCCACCTGTGTACCTCTTCCTCTGGAAAATGTAGACACAGACCAGATCATCCCGGCCCGCTTCCTGAAAGCTACCACACGCGAGGGCTTCGGCGATAATCTTTTCCGCGACTGGCGTTATGACAAGGCAGGCAACCCTAATCCGGACTTTGTACTGAATCAGAATACGTATAAAGGCGAGATCCTGGTAGCCGGAAAGAACTTCGGTAGCGGTTCGAGCCGCGAGCACGCTGCCTGGGCGATTGCGGGATATGGTTTCCGTGCGGTTGTCAGCAGTTTCTTCGCCGATATTTTCAAGAACAACTCGATGAACAACGGACTTGTTCCGGTTGTTGTTTCTCCTGAGTTCCTGGCAGAGATATTCGCATCTGTCGAGGCTGATCCGAAGGCGACGCTGACGATCGATCTCCCTTCGCAGACGATAACCAACAACGCAACCGGTAAAAGCGAATCCTTTGACATCAACGCATATAAGAAAGACTGTCTGGTAAACGGTCTTGACGATATCGATTACCTCTTGGCTAATAAAGAAAAAATAGAAACCTACGAGGCTTCGCGATAAGTAATAACAGATAGGGAACGCAGATGACGCAGAATACGCAGACTGACGCAGATTTTTTATTTAAAGAGGAAACTGATAAGATAATAGGTGCGTTTTATAAGGTTTACCGTACATTAGGATATGGGTTTCTTGAACGAGTTTATCAGAATGCTCTTTATTATGAACTGATGAGGTTGGGATTGGATTGTAAGGTTCAATATCCTATACAAGTTTATTATGAGGGACATATTGTTGGAGAATATGTGGCGGATATGTTGATAAATAATCATTTAATACTGGAACTGAAAAGTGTGGAGACTTTGTCTCAGGCTCATGAATTCCAGTTGATAAACTATTTAAAAGCAACAAGGATTGAAGTAGGATTACTGCTTAATTTTGGAGAACATGCTCAAGTAAAACGTAAAGTCTTTAAAAATAAATAATCTGCGTAAGTCTGCGTTTTCAGCGTAGTCTGCGTTCCTTAATAGAAACTATGATATTATGGTAGAAATAATGGATACAACCCTTCGGGACGGGGAACAGACATCGGGTGTCTCCTTTGCGGCTCATGAAAAACTCAGCATCGCACAAATGTTGTTGAGCGATTTGGGAGTGAACCGTGTAGAGGTAGCCTCGGCACGTGTATCGGACGGAGAGTTCGAAGCCGTGAAGCGTGTGGCTGCCTGGGCCGAACGTACCGGAAATCTGCATAAGCTCGAAGTCTTGGGTTTTGTAGATGGCGACGCCTCACTCAACTGGATCGAATCGGCCGGTTGCCGTGTGGTAAACCTACTCTGTAAAGGTTCGTATAAACACGTAACCGAACAACTCCGCAAATTGCCTGAACAGCATATTGCAGATATCCGTTCTGTTGTATTGCTGGCTACCGAAAAAGGTATTGATGTAAATATTTATCTGGAAGACTGGTCGAACGGGATCAAGAATTCTCCCGATTATGTATTCCTCTTGGTCGATGCGTTGAAAGACCTTCCCATCCGCCGTTTTATGCTGCCTGATACATTGGGTATTCTGAATCCCGGAAATACATACGATTTCTGTAAGCAGATGGTGGATCGTTATCCTGACCTGCATTTTGATTTCCATGCCCATAACGATTACGACCTGGCTGTGGCTAATGTCTACTCGGCTGTGCGGGCGGGAATACACGGTATACATACCACTATCAACGGCTTGGGGGAACGGGCAGGAAACGCACCGCTCAGCAGTGTGATCGCTGTAATAAAAGATCAACTGGGAGGGGAAACTCCTGTCAGAGAAGAAAAGATCAATGCCGCGAGCCGTCTGGTAGAAACCTATTCCGGTATTCATATTGCTCCGAACCGTCCGATCATCGGAGAGCATGTCTTTACACAATGCGCCGGTGTACATGCGGATGGCGACAGCAAAAATAATCTGTATTGCAACGACCTGATCCCCGAACGTTTCGGACGTGTACGCGAATATGCACTCGGAAAAACATCCGGTAAAGCCAATATCCGTATGAACCTGGAATCGCTCGGAATAGACGTCGACGATGAATCCATGCGTAAGATCACCGAGCGCATCATCGAGTTAGGTGATAAGAAAGAAATGGTAACAACCGAAGATCTGCCTTATATCATCAGTGATGTTCTTCACCATGATACTATGACAGATCAACGTATCCGTATATTAAATTATTCATTATCTTTGGCGCAGGGACTGAGGCCCGTAGCTACGCTGAAGATCGAGATCGACGGTGAAGCCTACGAAGAATCAGCTTCCGGCGACGGCCAGTACGACGCTTTTGTACGTGCCCTTCGCCGAATCTATTCAGACCTCGGCCGTCCGTTCCCGATGTTGACGAACTATTCCGTATCCATTCCCCCCGGCGGTCGTACCGATGCATTCGTGCAGACGATCATCAGCTGGAATTATGCCGGAGTAGATTTCAAGACCCGCGGCCTTGATGCCGACCAGACAGAAGCCGCCATCAAGGCAACGCTGAAGATGCTGAATAAGATCGAACAATAATTATAGGAGGTATTAGTTATGAACAAAAGATTGACCATTGCGCTCGTAGCGCACGATAACCGTAAGGCAGACATGGTAGAATGGGCTGTGCACAATGCAGAATTCCTTTCTCATCATCATTTGGTATGTACCGGAACGACCGGTGGACTGATACGCAACGCTTTCGACGAGAAAGGCGTAGGTGCTGAAATTACTTGTATGCATTCCGGTCCGTTAGGCGGAGATGCCGAAATAGCAGCAATGGTAGTACGCAAGGAAGTGGATCTGGCGATCTTTCTGATCGACGACCTGAATCCGCAGCCTCACGAAGCCGACATCCAGATGTTGCTTCGCCAGTGCCGTGTTCATAACGTGCCCATCGCTTGTAACCGTTACAGTGCCGACCTGATGATTACGAGCACTCTGTGGGATGACGACAGTTATGTCCCCACGGAACCCAAGTATGTGCTATTTAAAAGAGACTAAAAGAACAATTATTTATATGAAATTAAACATCGCAGTCCTTCCCGGCGACGGTATCGGTCCCGAGATTGTAGAACAAGGCATGAAAGCCGTAAAAGCTATATGTGAGAAATATGGCCATGAATTAAGTTACAAACATGCTTTAGTGGGAGCCGTTGCCATCGATGAAACAGGCAACCCGTATCCGGACGAAACGCACGAACTCTGTATGCAGAGCGACGCCGTTTATTTTGGTGCGATCGGTTCTCCGAAATACGATAATAACCCGTCTGCCAAGGTTCGTCCCGAACAGGGATTGCTGGGTATGCGTAAGAAACTGGGACTTTTTGCCAATATCCGTCCGGTGACGACATTCCCTTCGTTATTGCATAAGTCGCCACTTCGTGCCGAATTGATCGAAGGAGCAGACTTTATGTGTATCCGCGAATTGACAGGAGGTATGTATTTCGGTCGTCCGCAAGGTAGAAGCGAAGATGGCAACACGGCTTACGATACTTGTGTTTATACCCGCGAGGAGATCGAACGTATCGTTCGTCTGGCTTACCAGTATGCACAAAAACGCCGTAAGAAAGTAACCGTTGTCGATAAGGCGAACGTATTGGCAACTTCCCGCCTATGGCGTCAGGTTGCACAGGAAATTGAAAAAGAATATCCGGATGTGGAAACCGAATATATGTTCGTGGACAATGCGGCGATGCGCCTGGTTCAGTGGCCGAAGAGCTTCGATGTGATGGTGACGGAAAACATGTTCGGTGATATCCTGACAGATGAAGCGTCTGTGATTACAGGTTCACTCGGAATGTTGCCTTCGGCCTCTATCGGTGTACATACTTCTGTATTCGAACCGATCCACGGTTCTTATCCGCAAGCTGCCGGAAAGAATATCGCAAACCCGTTGGCTACTATCCTGAGTGCCGCCCTGATGTTCGAATATGCTTTCAACCTGATGGAAGAAGGTGCTTTGATCCGTGAAGCTGTTGCCGCCTCTATGGATGCCAATGTCGTAACGGAAGATATAGCTGAAAACGGTAAAGCCTATAAGACAAGTGAAGTAGGGGATTGGATTGCTGACTATATCGCCAGGAAATAACTGATTACAACATCCGGTGGGGCAAAACATCTTTCGTTCCATCGGATGTTTCGTTTGGTATGCTTTTATTGCTCCAGGTTTCAGTTACCTTATGCCGCATCTTTATTTATCTTCATAATGATTTTTTGCTGAAACAACTGTAACAGTTATTTTTTCTTCTTCTATGGTATAGATCAAACGATTAAATTTGTCAATCCTTCTGCTCCAAAAACCGGACAGATTACCTTTTAGAGCTTCAACCTGTCCCGTTCCTGTGGTGGGGTGTTCTCTTAATTCTAGGAGCAATCTTTCAATTTTGGTTATTACAGCCTTATTCCCTGATTTTTTAAGTTCAGCTATGTCTTGTATGGCTTTTGGTTCAAATGCGATAATATATGCCATTTCATAGACTGTTTATGAAGTTTGTAATATCTTCTGTAGATTGTAAAACTACGGTAGATTTAACTTTTCCCTCTTTGTGCGCTTTTACCCGTTTTTCCACTTCGGCCATATTCTCCGGATCATCAAACCACGGGTCACCGCTTGGACTCGGATTGGTTGAAACTTCTACACTCAGGGAATTTGCTTTGGTTTCCAAAATGTTTTCTATGAAAGCCTTTACGCTTTTACCCTGTGAAGCAGCCATAATGGACAGCTTTTTCAAAGTGTCCACAGATAAATCTATATTTTTCCTTTTCTTTTCAATTGCCATTGTTGCCATAATCTTTCGTATTTTCCACAAAGGTATAAAATATACATCATATACACAATGTATATATATTGGGTGGCTGAATATATCGTGAAGATATAGGTCGTAACCAATTGGAGCTGATATAAAAAGCCGGAATTAAGGAATGCAGGTTACGCGTTCTTTAATTCCGGCTTTTGACTTTTCCGGGCGATGATCATTCAATCACCGGCCTGTCGTCTTCCCCTTCTTCAACGGGAAGATATGCGGTTTCAGCACTGACTTGTTGGAGGAAACCGAAGTCTTCTTCGGTGCGGAGTTGTTTTACATTAAGTGTGTTTATTTTCTTCATGATATTAATTTGAAAAGGTTCAATATTAAATACTATGTGAACAAATGTAGGTTATTTCTTTGGTATATCTCCTATTCTCTCAGAAAAAGCGGGGATAAAAGCTCTAAAAAATAGTAAGCCCTGTTCCTGTTGGGGACAGAGCTTACTGAGTTTTTTAGGCATCGTCCCCGCTGGGGACGGAGGTTGCGGAAGTTTTTTAGTGTTGTCCCCGGCGGGGAAAGGGGTTACAGACATTTCTAGGTATTATCTCCAGTAGGGATGGAAATTAATTACATAGTAAAGAATTATTTCAATAGTTCATATTTACTGAACAATGACTTTCTGAATCTCATCATCTATAGCTACAATATAAATACCTTTAGGAAACGAATACTCTTTAAATCCATGTAGACAATCCGATTTCATCAATACTCCACTAAGTGAGTAAATTTTTATATTGGATAATCTCTGAGTATGGATTTGAATCCCATTCATTATCATTTTCATAGAATGATCTATTGTTTGTATGCTTTCATTTGCTGTTGCGTTGTGATCTTTCATTATAATTTCCAATTTAGCATCTTGATCAAGATCTAAATATAATATACCTTCTTTCGTTACTTGCGAAGTAATATTTGTTCCATTCAGGAGAACCTTATCAATCATCCAATTATTAAAGAAATCCTGCTCTTCTGCAATATGAAAACAAACTGTTTCATTCTTTTCAATTTCAATAGAACAATCTTCTTCTGGATAAATAGTTTTCACAATGGAACCACCACTACTTCCTTCGTTTGGATAAAGCCACCATACGAATGTCCCGCCTTGCAAACTGATTTGTAAAGAGTGGGCAGGTTCTACATCTTCTTCTTGAATAGTCTTGAAGTTTTGCCAACCTTCTGCGAACATATAACTTCGTTTACACCCTTTAGGAACATATAAAATAGCATCTTCATATTGTCCTTCAAATGATTTATAATCACAAGCAGGCGGAACAGTACTTTTACAATGAATTTCTTTCAAATTAGGACAAAGATAAAACGACTGACCTCCCGATATTGTCTGTAATCGTCTCCCGAAAGTTATTGAAGTTAATGAAGTACATTCTCTAAAAGAGTTACGGATTATCTCTACAGATACGGGAAGTTCTATTTGAGATAAATTGATACATTCTGCAAAAGCATACCATCCTGTATTTGTTAAGTATTTGGGTAGTTTGATACGTTCCAAATTAGTACAACCAGCAAAAGCACGATCAGGGAAAAATGAAATATTTGTTTGTTTCAAATCAATCTCCTTCAAGTTGTACCGAGTCAACATTGTTTTCAATACAGCATAATCTTCATCAGTCAGATACTCTCCACTAATTACAATTTTTTCTGTTTGTTCTATCTCTTCATCTGTTAAAAGGCTCAGTAGTGTTCCGCCTTTTTCTACTTCCACATGAGTTGTTACCTGAGATTTCACACTTAAACACAAGCAAACTCCCATCAATAATAGTAGAATCTTTTTCATAATGTTTTTACTAAAGATTATTTTTTCCAGTTCCCTTGGAAAGATTAACAAATAAAAAGGTGTGGGAACTGTATTTGCTTTATCCAAAAGTCTGGCTTCTCGCATTGCCAATGGTACGGATAAAACAACAGCAACCCACACCAGTTTTGTATATAGTTTATCCTCACAGATAAGCATATATCAAATGATGCGGGTGCTATTGTCATCATCTTCGTACCATTTCAAATTTTGCGAGAATTTGACTTTTGAAGATAATTTCAATAACACCTTTCGTTAAACGTATATCCTTCTACAGAGGTTCCGCGATGAACTTATAGAATTATCACAAAGGTACGAAAAGAGTTTATATATCAACCAAATGAAAGAATGAAAAACGTTTCTGATTCTATAAATATATTTATATGGATGTAAGGAACATTATCTAGATCTCAATAAAAGCTGTTAAAACAAATCGAGCAGTAAGAAAACGAAATAGATGTCTTTCTACTATCGAAAGATTCACAAATAAAAAGCGTTAAGTTTGCAATAGCAAGATAAGAGAGTGGAAAATTTATTTTTGTTTATTTCGTCATCTTCATCAACTCGTCGACAACAGCCTGGTCGTACCCCATCTCCTGCGCTTTCAGGAAATCCTGTGCGGCAGATTCCTTTTCGTATTGGGCGAGCTTCACTTTGCCGCGCAATATATATAAGGAAGCACTGGGCGTACTTTCTACAAAAACCTTGTTGATATCCGCCATAGCGCGGGCATTCTTACCCATCATAAAGTAAACGTCGGCACGGCCTTCGTACAAAACCCAGTCGCGCGGCATTTGGCTGATCAGGTAATTGAAAATCTTTTCGCTTTCTTCGTAGTTGCCACGCATCTTTTCCAGAATGGCATGTCCCAGACGGGCGCGTACCGACTTTTCGTTGATCTCCATGATCTTGTCGAAATCCTGTTCCGCCCACATATAGTTCTTTTTTTGGATATAGATCAGTCCGCGGCAGTAAAGAGCCTCTTCGTTTGTCGGTTCAACGATCAGCAACGCATTGTAGTCGTTCAGTGCTTTCTCCGTTTCACCCAGTTCGGAATAGAGGGAAGCCCGGTTTTCCAGGATCGTCGGGTTGTTGGGGCGCCCGCTAAGTGCAGCCGTATAAGACAGCAGGGCATCTTCCAGTTTCCCCTGGCGGCGTTGTATGCTGCCCAGGTTGGTGAGCAACGCATAATTCATCGGGTTACCCGGCTCCTTGCGCATGGCTGACCGCAAACTTTCTTCGGCCGACACCAGGTCTTTCTTTTCCAGGAAATCGTAACTTTTGTCGATCAATTCTTCATATGACTGAGCGAAAACATGGGCTGTTGCCAATATGAAAGTGATGAATATCAGTAGTAATCTCATTCTGTTGTTTTTATCTGTTATTTGATCGCCGCAAAGCTACGCAAATATCTTCTTTCGCCGACGGATTAAAAAAACTTTATACCTTTGCCACACTTTATAATACTTTTAGCGGCTTTGGTTGTTATAAGATAAAAGTGTTTAACTTAAAATGATAGATTTATGATATTATTAGATGTGTTGGCATCCAGTCCGCGACTGGAAAAAATGATCAATTCCCTGGTCGAGCAGGGCAGCCATTTAGGCTGGACGATTATTAAGGCGATCCTTGTATTTATAGTGGGACGGTTCGTTATCCAAATGATTAACAAGCTGGTCCGCCGTATATTGACGAAGCGTGATTTTGATCCTTCGGTGAAAACATTTGTGGGAAGTCTGGTGAATGTCACTTTGATGATCCTGTTGATCATCTCCGTTGTGGGAGCACTGGGCGTACAGACCACATCGTTTGCAGCCTTGCTTGCCTCTGCCGGTGTGGCTGTCGGTATGGCATTGAGCGGAAACCTGTCGAACTTCGCCGGTGGTCTGATCATCCTGTTGTTCAAGCCTTATAAAGTAGGCGACTATATCGAGTCGCAGGGTGTCGGTGGTACGGTACGGGAAATTCAGATATTCCATACTATCCTGCTTACGGCTGACAATAAAAATATTTATATCCCGAACGGTTCCCTGAGCAGCGGAGTCGTTACGAATATCGGGAGAGAACCGACGCGCCGTGTGGAGTGGACGTTCGGTGTGGATTACGGCAGCGATTATGAACATGTGAAAAGAGTCATTGAATCCGTTTTGGCACAGGATGCACGCATTCTGAATGAACCGGCTCCTTTCATTGCCCTGAGTGCTTTGGCAGACAGCAGTGTCAATGTAGTCGTTCGTGCATGGGTGAAAAGTCCGGACTACTGGGGCGTTTACTTCGATACGAATAAGGCTATCTATGCCACATTCAATGCCCAGGGGATTGGATTCCCGTTTCCACAACTTACGGTGCATCAGGCTAAAGACTGATTTTGTCCTTAAAAGAAATCTTTTTGTTCAATAACCGACAGGGTTCGTCTGCCGGATGATAAACAGTTAAAAAGTTGGATAAAAAGATTTATCTTTGTCTATCAATTTGAAAAAGAGAAACAACAGAGAATGTTTTTAAGGTAAAAATAGTAAGAACTTTATTTCATTACTTTAGTATTAATTTATTGATTATAAACAATGAAAAAGGCTCGTCGTTAATGGCGAGCCTTTTTTCTTATGAATTGAGACGGTCTACCGTCTTGACACCTTTTACAGCCTTGATCTTTTTGACCAGCTGGTTCAGTGAATTGGTATCCCTGACGAGTACCGCGAAATTTCCCTGGAATATCCCGTCCACCGAATCGATATTCAAGGAGCGAAGCGTCACGTTGCTTTCTTTCCCGATAACGGACGTAATATTGGTAACGATCGTAATATCGTCGCGCCCGATCACCCGCAGGGTAACGACATAGCCGTTATCTCCCTTTCCGCTCCATTTGGCACGGATGATGCGGTAACCGAAGCGGCTGAACATCTCCTGTGCGTTCGGACAATCCAGACGGTGTATCTTGATTCCTTGCGTGGATACGAAACCGAACACATCGTCTCCGTAGATCGGGTTACAGCATTTCGCCAGTTTATATTCTATACCGGTCAGGTTTTTATCGATAACGAGCACGTCCTTGTTGGTAGAGATTTCTTCTACTTCGGTCGTCGTGATATATTCCCCCGCACTGCGTACTTCCGAACGCTCGTTGGCTTCGGTCTCTTTCCGGACATATTCCTGATATTCGTCGATTACGTTGTTCGGGTCGAGACGCTCTTCCGCCAGCTCTATGTAGAAGTCGGTAACGGTTTTGAATCCTTTCTTTTTGATGTAACGCATCAGGTGCGCTTCCTCCATCTCGATCTTCCGGTTTTTGAAGCGGCGCTGGAGCATCTCTTTGGCAAAGTCGACAGCCTTTGCCGTCTCTTCGCGCAATGCCTGCTTGATCTTTACACGGGCCTTGGAAGTAACGACAATATTCAGCCAGTCACGCTTGGGGCTCTGCGAAGGAGAGGTGACGATCGAAACAGTGTCTCCGTTATGAAGTACATATTTAATAGGTACGTTCTTCTCGTTTACTTTGGCCGACACGCATTTGCTGCCCAGCTTCGAGTGGATGGCAAAGGCAAAGTCGAGCACAGTAGCTCCTTTGGCTAGTTTGATCAGTTCGCCGGTAGGGGTGAAGACATATATCTCATCTTTATACAGGTCCATCTTGAAGTCCTGCATCAGGTCCATCGGATTCTTTTCCTTCTCTTCGAGGGCGGCACGGACGGTATTCAGAAATTCGTCCAGTCCGCTTTCTGCCTTTACGCCTTTGTATTTCCAGTGGGCGGCAAGACCGCGTTCGGCTATCTCGTCCATCCGGCGGGTACGGATCTGCACTTCTACCCATTTGTTCTGCGGCCCCATGACCGTGATATGCAGACTCTCGTATCCGTTCGTTTTCGGAATGGATATCCAGTCTTTCATACGGTTGGGATTCGGCTGGTACATATCGGTGATGATCGAGTAGACCTGCCAGCATTCCGAGCGTTCTTTTTCCAGTGGCGTATCCAGTACGACACGGATGGCGAACAAGTCGTATATGCCTTCGAACTCGATCTTCTGCTTCTTCAGCTTATTATTAATGGAATGGATCGACTTGGTACGTCCTTTGATATCGAAATGCAGCCCGGCTTCCTTCAGCTTCTTTTCGATAGGCGCAATAAATTGGGCGATATAAAGGTCGCGCGAACGTTTTGTCTCGTTCAGCTTCCGCTTGATGAAATCATATTGTTTTCGGTCAGTATATTTCAAGGATAAGTCTTCCAGTTCGCTCTTGATCTTATACAAACCGAGCCGGTGGGCGAGCGGTGCATACAGGTAAGAGGCTTCCGTCGCCAACCGCAGGCGGTCGTCTTCCTTCAGTTGTTTACCCAGGCGCATCAGACAGAGACGGTCGGCAATCATGATCAGGATGACTCTTACATCTTCTGCGAACGAAAAGAGCAGATGGTGGAAGTTTTCGGAATTGACAGCCGTATTGCGTGCATAGAGGTCGGACGTTTTCAGCAGGCGGTGGATGATCAGGGTTACGTCTGCGTCGAATGTCTTTTCCACCTCTTCCATGGTGATCGCTTTTTTCAGAACCGGACGATAGAGCAGGAGGGCAATGACGGAAGTCCGTTTCAAGCCGATTTCCGTGGTAGCTATCAGAGCGGTGTTTATATTACGGATCAGTCCGTTGATGCCATTCTTGTCTCTCCCGTAACAGTCGAGTGCGACAACGCGTTGCATCAATTCTCTCATTTTCCGTATGTCCTCTTTCTGCAAAAAGGAGTAGAGGCTGCGTACTAATTGTCTGTATTTCGAAAAGAAATCTTTTCTCTCTTCTTCTGTAAAGAAAGGTTGTATATCCATAGTTGCGTCTTCTTTTTACTGCCCATTTTAGGACAGGCCGTAAAACTTACCGTAAAAGTATCTTTTTTCTTGGAATATCAATACGATTCTAATGGTATTTTTATACATTTGCGAGAAGCATACGCAGAAAGCACTATGTTACAAGACAAAGAATACTAATTTTAAAAGATATACTATGTTAAACGCAAACGATTTAAAGCAACTGGCTGACAAAGGCATCAGCGAACAGCAGATTGAAGAACAACTGGCTTGTTTCGTCAAAGGCTTTCCTTATCTGGAAATAGCAGCTTCAGCATCAGTAGAAAAAGGAATCAGGGTTATATCGCAGGAAGACCAGGCGACTTATATGGGGGCATGGGATACTTACCTGGCTAAAAATAAACGGATCTTGAAGTTCGTTCCCGCCTCGGGTGCTGCCAGCCGTATGTTTAAGAATCTCTACGAGTTCTTGTCGGCTCCGTACGATGTGCCTGCCAACGATTTTGAAAAGAAGTTTTTCAATGAGATAACGCACTTCGCCTTTTATGATGCATTGAATGCTGTTTGCCTGGCAAACGAAGACAAAGACATCCCTGCTCTGGTCGCTGCCGGCAATTACAAGGCTGTCGTTGCCAACCTGCTGGAAGAAAAAGGCTTGAACTACGGGCAATTGCCTAAAGGCTTGCTGCAGTTCCACCGTGCCGGCGATTGTGTACGTACGGCGATGGAAGAACATTTGGCTGAAGGTGCCATGTATGCCAAGAACAATGCCGGCGAGGTCAATATTCATTTTACTGTCTCTCCAGAGCACAAGGCTTTGTTTGAAAAGCTGGTATTGGAAAAGAAACCGGCGTATGAAGAGAAATTCTCTGTCGGCTACGATATCTCTTTCAGTGTTCAGAAACCGAGTACCGATACGGTTGCTGCCGATATGGAGAATAATCCTTTCCGTGACAAGAACGATAAACTGTTGTTCCGTCCCGGCGGTCATGGTGCGTTGATCGAGAACCTGAATGATGTGGATGCCGATGTGGTATTCGTGAAGAATATCGACAATGTCGTTCCCGACAGTTTCAAATGTTCGACGGTTATTTTCAAAAAGGTGATAGCCGGTGTATTGGTTACTTTACAGGATCGTATCTTTAATTATCTGAATCTGATCGAAACAGGCAAGTATACACACGATCAGGTAGAAGAAATGATTCATTTCCTGCAGGACGACCTGTGCATCAAGAATCCGGACACCAAGCTGTTGGAAGATGCCGAACTGATCCTTTATATTAAGAATAAATTGCTGCGCCCGTTGCGCGTATGCGGTATGGTGAAGAATGTCGGCGAACCGGGCGGCGGTCCGTTCCTGGCTCAGAATCCGGACGGAACGGTCTCTTTGCAGATCCTGGAAAGCTCACAGATCGACCTGAAAGATCCTGCAAAGAAAGCGATGTTCGAACAGGGTACACACTTCAATCCGGTTGATTTGGTTTGTGCATTGAAGAACCATAAAGGTGAAAAATATAATCTGCCTGATTATGTGGATAAAAATACTGGCTTTATCTCTTACAAGAGTAAGGACGGACGCGAACTAAAAGCCTTGGAGCTTCCCGGTTTGTGGAATGGTGCAATGAGCGATTGGAATACGGTGTTTGTAGAAGTTCCTATCGAGACTTTCAACCCGGTAAAGACTGTTAACGACCTCTTACGTCCTGAACATCAGTAACGACACAGGTCGATAAGTAAATGAACGTATAGAAGAGGCAGGTCCGGTTTTTGGACCTGCCTTTTTTGTTATAAAAATATAATATTGAGCACTATTCCAAAAAAGGAAAGTAAATTTGCATCTGTTTTTGAGTATGAGAAAAGTAAAGATTATTCACCCAAAAAGGAACAAAATGAAACTGACACGTTTATTAAGCTGTCTATTTTTATGTATAATAGGGATGTCATGTATCCAGGATGAAGCGCAGAATGCGGAAGCGGATATTGAAGATTGCATAGTCCCTGCCGATATATTACGTCGCGATCCTATTATTACAAATGATAAGGTAACATTAATGGTTAAGGCAGATACCGATTTGTCCAAACAATCCCCTGAGTTTACATTGACACCGGGTGCAACGATCTCGCCTGCCAGTGGAACAACCCGTGATTTCAGCGAACCACAATATTATACGGTCACATCAGAAGATGGAAACTGGAAGAAGCGTTATGAAGTAACTTATATCGTGACAGGTATCGGTACGGAATATAATTTTGAAAATGTAAAACATGCAGGTACTGCCGGTTATGATGTCTTTTATGAAACGGACAAGAACGGTAATACCATCATGGACTGGGCAAGCGGTAATCCGGGGTTTGCTCTGACAGATATGAATGCCAAACGTGATACCTTCCCGACACTTTCATCCTCTAATGGATATAAAGGTAATTGTGTGAAGTTGGTAACTCGTTCGACAGGTGATTTTGGATCACGATTGGGAATGCCTATTGCTGCCGGTAACTTGTTTATGGGAACATTCGATATCCTTAGTGCTGTAACAAATGCCTTGAAGGCTACCAAGTTCGGTATGCCGTTCGAATATGTTCCGACTTATTTGACCGGCTATTATAAATATAAGGCAGGTCCGGAGTTCTCCGAATCGGGAAAGATCGTTTCCGGTAAAAAGGATATGTTCGATATCTATGCCATCTTCTACGAAACAACTGATAATGTGAAGATGCTGGACGGAACCAATAAGTTCACCCATCCGAACCTGATCTCCATCGCACGTATCGAAGACCCGAAAGAGACGGATGAATGGACACAGTTCTATCTGCCGTTCAAGACCCAGCCGGGTAAAACGATCGACAGAGATAAACTGAAAGCCGGAAAGTATAACGTGGCTATTGTATTTTCTTCCAGCGTGGAAGGCGACTTGTTTAATGGAGCAGTCGGCAGTACATTATATATAGATGAAGTTGAACTGATCCATTCTTTGGAAGAATAAATAGAAAGCAGTATGAAAAAACAATTAATCATAAGTATCCTGGGTTTATTACTCCTGACTTCGAACAGTCTGTATGCCCAGAAAGACCGGAATGCCGGGATCGTTAATTCTTATCTGGTTGGATTGGAATATGAAGTAAAGGCAGGCTTGGGTATCGGTGGTACAGCCCCGCTGCCATTGCCGAAGGAGATACGTTCAATCGACAGTTACAAACCGGGATTGCAGATCGCTATCGAGGGGAATGTGACGAAATGGCTTAACCCGGCGCGTACCTGGGGGCTGATGCTTGCCTTGCGTTTGGAAACCAAAGGTATGAAAACGGATGCCCGCGTAAAGAATTACAGCATGGAGATCATCGGTGATGCCGGCGAGCGTATGAAAGGATTTTGGACGGGACAGGTGAAGACGAAAGTGAATAACTCTTATCTGACTGTTCCTGTTCTGGCTGCCTGGAAAGTTTCCCCGCGTTGGAAATTAAATGTAGGGCCGTACGTGTCTTACCGTATGGAGGGGGATTTCACGGGTGATGTATACGACGGTTATCTGCGTGAACTCGATCCGACGGGCAACAAGGTTATATTCGATAATGGTAAAAGTGCTCCTTACGATTTTTCCAAAGACCTGCGCCGTTTCCAGTGGGGTATGCAGTTGGGAGGGGAGTGGAAAGCATTCAAGCATCTGAATGTATATGCCGATCTGACCTGGGGTATAAATGATATTTTCAAGAAAGATTTCGATACGATTACTTTTGCCATGTATCCTATCTATTTGAATGTAGGTTTTGGTTATGCATTCTAATAGAATACACCATCATAGAGGCGGGAATATTTGATCGAATATTCCCGCTTTTTTTTATGATTTATAATAAATTCCATACATTTGCGGTATTAGATTTTAAGACCAATTTAATTTAATACCATGAAAGAAAATGAGAAGAAAGGAATCTCCCGTAGAGAGTTCCTCGGTTTGTCCGCATTGGGACTAGCCAGTTTTACAATCCTTCCCAGCTGGTCGATCAACGGCATTCGTATTGCGCCAAGCGACCGTGTAGTACTCGGTTTTATCGGATTGGGTCAGCAGGGACTATCCGATTTTACCAGTTTTTCCAATTGTCCGGGCGTGCAGGTGGCTGCCGGTTGCGATGTAGATTCCATGAAGCGTGAACGTTTTGCCCGCAGGATCATGGCATGGCAGAAGAAACAGGGCGTAGCGCAGCGTTGCGATAGTTATGAATTTTATGAAGATATGCTGGAACGCAAGGATATCGATGCTATCGAGGTGGCAACCCCCGACCACTGGCATGCGCTGACAACGATCCATGCCTGCCAGGCAGGAAAAGATGTGTATTGCCAAAAGCCGTTGGCTTATACCATTGCGGAAGGACTGGCGATGGTGAAAGCCGTTCGTGACAACAAACGGGTGTTGCAGGTGGGCAGCCAGCAGCGTTCGAGTGAAGAATTTCAGAAAGCGATCGAACTGGTCCGCAATGGCGCAATCGGTCATATCGAGAGAATATACGCCCGTGTCGGTGCGCCTCCCAAACCATTGGATTTGCCGGAAATGCCTGTTCCCGGCAATCTGAATTTCAATCAGTGGATGGGACCGTTGAACGATCCGAAAGTTCATTATCATCCCGACCTTTGTCCTCCTATCTCGCTTGATCCGGAACAGAACGAACAGTTATGGGGTGCGTGGCGCTGGTATCAGGAGACGGGTAACGGCTATACGGCGGACTGGGGTGCCCATATGTTCGATATTGCCCAGGCGGCTATCGGTATGGATGGTTCCGGGCCGGTTGAGTTCGCGCCGGCTGGCTATAACGGACAGAAGTATGCTTCAATGAAATATGCGAATGGCATTGTAATGACCGAACAGCCTTATCGCGAGGATAACGAGAACGCGCAAGGATTGCAATTTATCGGTGATAAGGGTTGGCTGAAAGTGGCACGCGGTTATATCGAATGCTCTGATCCGTCGCTGTTGAAGACTAAAAAGAAAGAAGTGGGCAAGGGGGAATATGAAGTGAGCTCTCCTCATATGCAGAACTTTATCGATTGCGTCCGTTCGCGTGAGAATCCGATTGCACCGGTGGAAGTGGGCTGTAGTACCAATACCTTGTGCTGTCTGGCGAATATTTCCCGCGAACTGAATCGTCCGGTGAAATGGAATCCTGCCACATTAAGCTTCGTCGACGATAAAGAAGCTGCAGCACACCGTTTATACTGGTACCAGTATCGCAATCCTTATACGTTGCCGTATTGGAAATGAATTTAGCAAGATATGAACTATCTATCCAGTTTGTATTAAGGAACACAGATGACGCAGACGAGCGCAGATAAACGCAGATAATATATTGTTTTAAAGAAAATAAAAAGTCTGCGAGCATCTGCGTATTCTGTGTCATCTGCGTTCCCTAATACGATCTGAATAGGTTCAAATTTGATAAATATTGAATCTACCCTTTTCCTGCCTCTGCATTATTTCGGTATTGCGATGGGGGCATTCCTTTGATCTGTTTGAACATCGTGCTGAAATGACGGGGGTATTCAAATCCTACGGCTTCGGATATTTCTGTGATATTCATCGTTGAATGGAGCAATAACAGTGAAGCCTTTTCAATACGGATCATATTGATATAATCATTTACTCCCATATTGGTCAGCGCCTTTAGTTTGGCATAAAGCGGCGTGCGGCTCATTCCCATTTGAGTAGTCAGGAACTTGACATCCAGTTCACGGGAAGATATATTGTCATGGATCAGCTTATTCAGTTTCAGCATGAATTCTTCATCCAGGTTATTGGTCTGTGCCGGGATCGCTTCCGCCAGATGCAGATGGCTCTCTTTGTATTTCTGTTTGATCGCCTCCCTGTTCTTTAGCTGGTTGACGATAATAGCCAGCAACAGTTCCATATCGAACGGCTTGGCAAGGTAAGCATCAGCCCCGAGTTTGTATCCCAGCGTCGTACTGTCGAGGTCACCTCTTGCCGTGAGCAGTATCACCGGAATATGGCTGGTCGCCATGTCTTCCTTGATCCTTTTGCATAACTCATATCCGTTCATCTTCGGCATCATGATGTCGCTGACGATGATATCCGGATGCTTTTGGTTGATTATTTCGAGCGCTTCCTCTCCATCGCCGGCTACATAGATGTTTTTGAAAGAATCGAGCAATGCTTCTTTCAGGAAAGAACTTAATTCCTTTTTGTCCTCTACGATGATGATGGAATAATTATTGGTAGAGAACGTTTCGGACTCGGATGATGTTTCAGCGGGGGACCATATATCCTGAAGGCTCTCTTCGTCTGTCTGTTCCTCGCTAGTTCCGTCTATCGGAAGTTCAAAGAAGAAAGTCGCACCTCCGTCGGCATTGTTCATTGCTCCGATGCTTCCGTTATGCTTCTCTATCAATAGCTTGGCAAAAGAGAGACCGATACCGCTTCCTGATTGCTCATGATTCCCCTGATAGTAGCGTGTGAAAAGTTTGTTCGCATCCAGATTACCCAGACCGATACCCTGGTCGGCCACACTGATACGGGCTTTGCCGTCTTCCAGTTTGCTGGTAATCGTGATTGTCGTATCGGGCGAACTGAACTTCAAGGCATTCATCAGAAGATTGGATAAGACGGTGGTACATTTGGCTCCGTCGAATGTGACCTGATGAATATTCTCGTCCAGTCGGTATTCTATCCGGATATGGCGTGCTTCCAGTTCACTTTCAAAATCTTTCGCAACGGAAATGATCCATTCGTTGAGCTGGTGAGGTGTCTTGTGCAAAGCCGTCTTTGTCTCTTTCAGGCTATTCATGTCCAGTACCATATTGATGGTATTTCGCATATCCAGCACCTGTTTGTATATGCCGGACAATTGTCCTTTCATGTTTTCCGGATCGTTCCACCCTTTTTTGTCGAGTATTCTTTTCAACGGGGCATAGATCAGCGTGAGCGGCGTGCGAAGTTCATGGCTTATATTAATAAGGAAGTGCACTTTCTCTTCATTGATCCTGCTGGCATGTTCTTTCATTTGCCACTGCATTTTTCTGTTTCTGCGCCGGCGTGATACGTGGTCGAACCAAAAGAGCATCAGGGTCAGCAGAATAATAAAAAGGACAAAAACATAAGGACGCTGATACCAGGGTGGAGTGACTGTGATATGAAGCACTTCGGTCGGTTCACTCCATTCCCCGCTTTTTGAGTTACAGGAAACCAGGATGGAGTAATCACCGGGTGCCAGCATGCGTAGGGAAAGGATATGATTGTATGTTTCAGTATATTGATTATCCGTACCGTTGATCATGTAACGGTATAGTTTGTTCCTGAACACATCTTTCTCCATAGAGATTACTTTTATTTCTATCGAGCTGTGTGTATGAGGAATGGTTATCCGGTTATTTCCACTGGATTCCAACTGGTCGATACATGAATTACCGTTCAGCAGGACATCCATCAGCCTTATTTCCGGTAAAGGTTCTTCTTTGGTAGATATGTTTTTATTGATACGAAGCAATCCGGAAGCTCCTCCCAGATAGATGTAGTCGGAAATGGAAGAGACTTGATATTTATAAATAAACTCATTCGTGGTATAGCCGTCCGACTCTCCCCAGGATGCAAACCGTTTCTTTTTCAGGTCGTACGAGAATAACATATTACGCGCACCGATCCAAAGTCTGTCCTGATCGTCCAACAGCAAGGTAGAGACACTGTTGAAGAGTTTGGTCTCGATCTTGGTGAATACCCTGGTCTTTGAATCGAAATAGCCGAAGCCATATTCCGTCCCGATCCAAAAGATACCGTTTTTATCGCGGGCAACCGCCTTGATGGCTTCATGTTCCCCTATGCTGAGAAGCGTATATAAGGTATCGTTGCCATGGTGAGCCTCATACAGTTTATTGCTTTGAATGATAAAAGCCGATTGGTCGTCGGTACAAACCATCTTCATCGGCCCGGTGGCTAACCTGCCTCCGTCGATTTTGAGGAACGAGTATTTGCCTGTCCGGTGATTATGGGTGATGGCGTTTTTACCGAGGTAATAAGACCACTCGTCTGTGATCCGGTAAGCCATCGAAGCATTGCCGCTATGGAACTGGTCGATTGTGGTAGCTTCGTTGATGACATAGAAAGGACGGCTATAGCGTCCTGTTTCTTTGTTGAATAGGTAAAGACCTTTTGTATAGAGTGATACAAGTAATTCGGAATCGGAATAATCGGTAATGGATACGATTTTATCCCCGTAAGTAGCCGGATAGTGTTTGAACGTATCGGTGTAGGGATTGTACTGGTTAATACCGCCTCCGTCCGTGCCCAGCCATAAACGTCCTTTCTTGTCTTCGTGGATACTGCTGACCGATATATCACTCAGTCCGTTGGTGTTGTTACGGGGTACATCTTTATATGTTTTCATGAAAACCTCCTTGATGCCGATCATGCCGCCCCGTACGGTACCTACCCAGATATTTTCCTGTTTGTCTTTATAAATACATTTGACGGAGTTTACCGGCAGAGTACTCATGTCTCCCGGCGTATGCATGATAGCGGTAATATCGGAAGGATGATCCATATCCATGATATTGATGCCTCCTCCGTCGGTCGTGATCCAAAGTTTATTGTTTATCTCCATGAAATCGAGGACCAGGTTCGTGTTTAGTTTGGAGTTTTCCGCATGGATATCGTAAAGTTTTTTTCCGTTTGGGGCGTAGCAGACAAAACCTTTGTTATAGGTAGAGAGATAAAGTCTTTTCTTGCTGTCCAGGTAAGCCGCGTTCAAATTTTTCTGAACCGGATAGTTTGTGTCGGATATCTGTCCGGAAACCGGATTATATCTGAGGACTCCTTTACTAATGGAAATAAGGAGTAATTCTTCTTTATCCCAGCGTTTTATATAATGGGGAGAAAAATTGGAGGAATCTTTCGATAGAATCTGTCTTTTACTGAATGTCTTCTTTTTATAATCATAAGAGAATAGTCCGTCGTTGGTTGTAAACAGGATGGAGCCGGAAAGCGGATAAAATGAGTTCGACAGGATTGGTTTGCCTTCGAATAATAGGGGGCGAAACGAGTCACTGCTTTTATCGTATAGGGTCAATCCGTTATTGGTCGAAATCCATATATTGTTGACAGAATCTTCTGCAATGAAATAGATGGTATTTCCGGGTAGAGAGTTTGGATTGTCCTTTTCATGGTAATAACTTTTCATATCATACCGGTCGAAACAGTTCAGACCGGAAGCAGTGCCGATCCATATTAATCCTTTGTTATCAGCCAGGATACAATGGACGGTAGTTTGCGACAGTCCTTTGTCGAGACCCAACTGCTGGAAATAGTAGCTGGGATTGGCCCCCCGTCCATAACCGATGCAGGTGAAAAACAAGAACAAAATGTATAATATCCTAAAAATAGAGTTGTTTCCCATCGTATTCCATTCTAATATCCGCAAATGTACTAAAACATGTCCAAAGATGAAAGTATTCGGCATAATCAGAACTTTAGGATGGTTTTTGACATGAAAAGTACATTTGTTGACACCGGAGCAGGACGGAAAATGCAACTTTGCCTTTGCAATTATTAACTAATGAAGGCCGCTAATGGAGTGAGTTATGAGTTGAGTTATTTTTGGAGTGGAATGACCACTATTCTTTATTTGTCTTGAGAACTTTATTTTATTATCATTTAAAATTAGATTTTATGAAAAAATCCCTTGTAACATTGTTACTGATGTTATTCTGTTGTGCAGTTTATGCGCAGCAAAATGTGAGTGGTGTTGTTATCGAAGAGGCAACATCGGAACCCTTGGCCGGGGCCGCCATTCAGGTGAAAGATTCACAGAGTGGTACGATTGCAGATGCGGAAGGTCGCTTCACGCTTTCTGTATCGCCCGGACAAACGTTACTGATATCCTATATCGGTATGATTCCCCAGGAAATTCTGGTGAAAGGAAATATGACTAGTTTAACTATTAAAATGCTTAGTGACGCAGTGGATATAAACGAAGTAGTAGTGGTAGGCTATGGTGTACAGAAGAAAGTGAACCTGACCGGTTCGGTTTCTTCGGTGAAAGGCGAGGCGCTGGAGCTTCGTCCGGTAGCTGATGCCGTGCAGAGTCTGCAGGGAATGGTGCCGGGGTTGCTGGTTAGCAATTCCAGTGGCGGTCGTCCCGGAGGTACCGGTACTTTGACATTGCGTGGACAAGGAAACCTTGACAATAACGCTGCACCTTATATCTTGGTGGACGGTGTGGAAATGAGCCTTTCGGATGTGAACCCCAGCGATATTGAAAACATATCGGTATTGAAGGATGCGGCGGCTTGTGCTATCTACGGTGCGCGTGCAGCTTACGGGGTGATCCTGGTGACTACCAAGAAAGGGGAAGAAGGTAAAATGCGTATCAACTACCAGGGAACGGTAGGTTGGAGTTCGCCGACTGTATTACCGGATATGGTTAATTCGTACGATTTTGCTCAATACTGGAATGCGGGTGTTACGAATGCCGGCTCACCGCGTTTGTACAGTGACGAAAAGCTGGCTTTGCTGCAACAGTATATTAATGATCCGAGCAGCGTAAATCCGTGGTTCGAACTGCCTGCCAATGCTAATATGAACCCGGCTTTCGAAAACTCGGAGTCAGGAGTAGGTAATGTGAACTATTTTGATCTGCATTATAAGAACTGGGCTTTCAAGCAGAATCATAACATCAGCCTGAGCGGTGGCGGTAAAGCGGCACAATATTATATCTCGGGAGGATATTATTCGGAAGACGGTATCCTTCGTTATGCCGACATGGATTATAAACGTTATAATTTTGCGGCTAATATCACTTCACAGCTGACCAGCTGGATGAAGTTGAAAGTAAATTCCAAATTCATGCACTCCGACCAGAATACCCCGTTCGGTGACGGCGGTATCAGCGAAGGTTTCTATCATTCGCTGGCACGTTTCCGCCCGACGGTTTCGCCGATCGACCCGAACGGAAACTTTACGGAGCTGACAATGATCCCGTACTTGCAGAGCGGTACTTATACGAATACACAGCGTGATAATATGAACCTTACCGCCGGTCTGGAAATCCAGCCGATGAAGAACTGGTTTATCTTCTTCGACTATACGTATAAAATGGGTAACAAGGAATATGAAGCCCTGAACGTCAGCCCGCTTATTTATGGAGCCGACGGTGTGAGTACTTCTAAAGGGGTACGCTCGGAGTTAGGTATGTCGCCTGATGGTAAATTTACCCGCAGCTATGACCGCTCACGTTATCAGTCGATCAATTTGTACACAAATTACCTTTTCAGCATTGCTGAAAAGCATAACTTTACTGTAATGGCTGGTTTCCAGGAAGAAGATTATGACTACAGCCTGATGAAGAACTCCATTACAGGATTATATTCAACCAGCAACCCGAACGTGGGAATGGGAACAGGCGACAAGACCGTTGTCGATACTCGTAACGGCTGGGCTACCCGTGGTTTCTTCGGACGTATCAATTATGATTACGATGGTCGTTACCTGGTTGAAATGAACGGTCGTTACGACGGTTCTTCCCGTTTCGCTTCCGGCAACCGCTGGGGATTCTTCCCTTCCGTATCGCTGGGATGGAATATCACGCGTGAAGAGTTTATGAGCTCTGTTACAGATGTGTTGTCTAACCTGAAGCTACGCGGTTCTTATGGTTTGCTGGGTAATCAGGCAGGTGCCGCCCTCTATACTTTTGCGGCAACCATGTCTTTGAACAACGGTTTAGGTAATTATATCTTCTCCGACGGACGCCATATCTTTACAAAAGCACCGGGTGTAGTAAATCCGAATACAACCTGGGAGAAAGTGGAAAGTAAGAATATCGGTATCGATTTCGGTTTCTTAGGAAACTCTTTGACCGGTACGTTCGACATTTTCCAGCGCGATACGAAAGATATGTTAGGCCCTGGTGTCGACTTCCCTGATTTCTTCGGAGCCGATGCTCCTAAAACAAATAATGCACGTATGCGTAACCGGGGGTGGGAGTTGGCTTTGAATTATCGCGGACAAATCAACGGTGATATTCAATATACTATCGGCGGTTCAATCTCCGATGCCACTTCAGAAGTGACCGAATATGCCAACCCGACCGGAACAAACCCGAATGACAATTGGTATACAGGTAAGAAAGTGGGTGAAATCTGGGGTTATCGTGCCGACGGTCTGATACAGACACAGGAAGAAGCCGACGCTTATAATGAAAAATATGATATGTCGTTTATCAGCGGACGTCCCTGGACACCGGGCGATGTGAAGTATCGCGACCTGAATGGCGACAATAAAGTTAACAAAGGAACCAACACATTGGATGATATGGGCGATATGACGGTGATCGGTAATACGACCCCGCGTTATCAATATACAGTGAACGGTTCTATCAGTTGGAAGGGCATAAGCCTGAGCATGATGTTCCAGGGTGTAGGTAAACGTGACTGGAATCCGGGAACAGGTGCTTATTTCTGGGGAAGCGGTCCGTATGCACAGGTAACTGTGTTCAAGGAACATCTGGATTACTGGAGTGAATCGAATCCGGGTGCTTACTATCCGAAGCCCTATATCCATACGGCAGGTGGCGTTGTACCGTTCCGTGATAAAACGATGACAACCAGCGACCGGTATATTCAGAGCGGTGCGTATTGCCGTCTGAAAAACCTGACAGTAAGCTATGACCTTCCTGCAATCTGGACGAACAAAGTCGGTTTGCAGAAGGCGCAGGTATTCTTCTCCGGTGAGAACTTATTGACTTTTACAAAGTTGAAAGGCATGTATGACCCGGAAGCGATCTATACAAAGAATGATTATACCAGTGAAGGTGGTAAGAACTATCCGATGAACCGGGTAATATCTGTGGGTTTAGTTGTTAACTTATAATTTAGAGATCTTATGAAAAAAAGAAATATATTTTTAGGCTTGATCCTGGCTTTCAGCCTTACATCTTGCTTTGATTTAGATAAAATGCCGGAAGGTGTGCTTTCTACTGCACAGCCTTTCAACAGTACCGGCGAAATGAGAAACTACCTGGATCAGTTCTACCAGACAGGTGCAGCTTATGGTAGCGGCCTGCGTGCACAGGATTTCGGTGCCGGTGGAGGTGGTAATATTGCCGGGTATGATACACACAGTGATAATATGTCGTCCAGCTCGGTAAGTTCCCGTCTGGCCGGGGAGACCACATTGAGCGGAGCTTCCAAGTTGTCGAACTATACAGGTATCCGTAATCTGAACTTTTTACTTAATAACTTAGGTAACTGCGTAGAAGAGGGAACTTCGGAGTATAACCAGTATGTAGGTGAAGCCTACTATTTCCGTGCCTGGTATTATTATCAGATGTTTGTGAATTATGGTCCCCTGACATGGGTCAGCACGCCGCTCGATCCGGACGAAGGTGCCATGCAACTTCCCCGCGACAGTCGTACGGTCGTAGCCGACAGTATCCTGGCGGATCTGGATAAGGCGATCTTTTATCTGAACGAACAGAATAACAGTGGCTCGATGCGTGTGCACAGAGACGTAGCCCGTGCCCTGAAGAGCGAAGTCGCCTTGTTTGAAGGAACCTGGGAGAAATATCACAAAGCAAAGGGGGATAAGTTTTATGATCCTTCGGTAACGGACGAGAAGATAAAGAGTTATTTCACACAAGCCATAGCTGCTGCCAAAGAGGTGATGGATCGTGGTGTATGGAAGATTTATACAACCGGAAATACTACGAACGATTACCGTCAGATGTTCCAGACAACAGATTTATCCGGTAACCCGGAAGTCCTCTGGTTTAAGATGTATGACGGCGACCAGATCGGAAACAACGTGAACCGTTACCTGAACCAGGGTGGCGGAGGTGTCGGCGTGACAGCTTCATTGGTAGACGATTACCTGACTATCGACGGAAAGCCTTTTGTGGGTAATGCACTGATAGAATCTAAGAAGGTATTCGGAAACGAACTATTGCCAACCGTTCGCGACCCGCGTCTGGTACAAACCATTTGTGCACCGGGACAGCAACTTCGTCCGGACGATGCACCTCCATATTACGTGGTTCCGCCGCTGATCGGTTCCTCTGCCTATAACCAGAACATGACCGGTTATTCTTTATTGAAGCATGTGCAGATCGATTATACCGGTAGTCTGGATGCAGAATTTAAGGGGGCAACACCTGCTATTCAGTTCCGTTATGCCGATATCCTGTTAAATTACGCAGAAGCGATGGCTGAATTGGATGGAGCTGCCAATTCTCAAAATATTATCGTAGCTTTGCAACCGTTGCGTGACCGTGTTGGTATGCCTGCCGTTGACTTTGATCGGGAATATAATCAGGAATCCGATTATCCTTTCCGTCATTTGAATAAATATATTCAGGCTGTGCGCCGTGAACGCCGTATTGAAAAAGCTTGTGAAGGCCGTCGTCTGGAAGATATCCTGCGTTGGGCTGCTGCCGATGAACTGATTGTCGGTAAGTGGGCGAAAGGTGCTCTTTTTGTAGGAAGCAACTTGCAGAATCATCCGGAGTTTGATGGTAAGCTGGTGTATGACCAGCCTTCCGGAAATAATCTTTATCTGACAGGAAAGCCGGGTGATGCTTTACGTTATGTAGTGCCCAGCAATCCGGCCGGTTACGAGCAAGGATGGAAGTTTAATGTCGGTCGCGACTATCTGTTACCTATTCAACCTCGTATGCTGTCGCTGACAGGAGGTAAATGGGAACAGAACCCAGGGTGGTAAACTCATTTATATAAGCAAGATATATGAAAAACGTTAGATCTACAGTATTATTTTCTTTAACAGGAGCAGCGATGTTGGCATCGCTGCCCTCCTGCAAGGAGAAAGAGGAGAACAAAAAGCCGATGAACATCCTCTACATCATGTGTGATGACCATTCGTACCAAACGATTAGTGCGTACGATAACCGGTTCATCGAGACACCTAATATTGACCGTATCGCCAAAGAAGGGGTCCGTTTTACCAACAGCTTTGTTGCCAACTCGTTAAGCGGCCCGAGCCGTGCTTGTTTGCTGACCGGTAAGCATAGCCATAAAAATGGTTTTACCGACAACACACATACTTTCGACGGTGCACAGCAGACGTTCCCTAAACTGTTGAAACAAGCTGGTTACCAGACTGCTGTCGTAGGTAAATGGCACCTTACTTCCGATCCGACCGGATTTGACTATTGGAATATCCTGACCGGACAGGGAGACTATTACAATCCGTATTTCATCGACAACGGTGAGAAGAAACAAATTGAAGGATACGCCACCAATATAACGACCGATCTGGCGATCGACTGGCTGGATCAAAAGAGGGATAAGGAGAAACCGTTCTGCCTGCTCCTGCATCACAAGGCTCCGCACCGTACCTGGATGCCCGATACTTGCGACCTGGAGTTGTACAAGGACGTTGTTTTTCCTATTCCGGAAACATTCTATGACAAGTATGAAGGCAGAATCGCTGCTTCCCAACAGGAAATGAGCATCATCAAGGATATGGATCTTGTCTATGACCTGAAGCTGGCCGACAAAGAGAATGAGATCCATTCTAATCCGGGACTGGAAAAGGCCGGCCGTGCAATGTACAACAAGCTCAATGCTGAACAAAAGGCTGCCTGGGATAAACATTACGATCCTATCATCAAGGAGTTCAAGGAAAAGAAACTTTCCGGTAAAGCGTTGGCAGAGTGGAAATACCAGCAGTATATGCTCGACTATATCCGTGTGATCCATTCTGTAGACCGCAATGTGGGCCGCGTACTGGATTACCTGGAAAAGAACGACATGCTGGATAATACGATCATTGTTTATACTTCAGATCAGGGCTTCTATATGGGTGAACATGGCTGGTTCGACAAACGTTTCATGTATGAAGAATCTTTCCGTACACCGATGCTGGTTCGTTATCCGGGTGGAATAAAGGGTGATATACCTGAAATGGTTCAGAATATCGACCATGCTGCTACTTTCCTGGAACTGGCCGGTGCTCCGATACCGGAAGATATCCAGGGCGATTCTTATCTGCCGTTGCTGAAAGGCGAACATCCGAAAGACTGGCGTACCTCTTTGTATTACCATTATTACGAATTCCCTGCGGAACATATGGTAAAACGTCATTACGGAGTACGTACGGATCGTTATAAGTTAATGCATTTCTACGACGATATCGATGTATGGGAATTGTATGATCTGCAAAACGACCCGATGGAGATGAATAACCTCTATAACAAACCGGGTACGGAAGAAGTAACCAAGCAGTTGATGGACGAACTTCACAAGCTGCAGAAACAGTACGACGACCCGATCGAATCGGAACTGGCAAAGAAGAGCTGATAGCCGATTCCATAAATAGATATGAGAGGATGTCCTTTGCCGGGCATCCTCTTTTTCTTTTTATATTATACAAACCTTCGTTTTATAACCATCAAACGAAAGAAACAGAATTATCAAACGAAAGAAACACAGATGTGCTTTATTCGTTTGATATATATCAAACGCAAAAACGGACAAATAGAAAGTAAACGTTCTATATAGTGCAGGATAGTTAACCAAACAGCAAATGTAGTAACTCTATAAACAGCAGAAATAATATCTATGAATATATTCATAAATGGATATGATTTATTATGGATAGAATATCAGGCGAAAAGAAGTTTTATAACAATGATTATTTCAAGGATAAAGACGGTAAAAAGATAACTAGAATTGAAATTGACAAAAAATGTAAAAAAGAATAATAATTAAGGCGACATTTCTTCCTATGATGTAAGTTTCGCTGTAGTACGTATTGCTGATGGATTATAAAGGTTAAATAATCTTTATCCATTGAATTTAAAGTAGATCTAGCTTGTCTACAATAGCTTTTTACTATATTTGTAACTATCTGGTATTAAGGATAGAGATTATCTGTCTTTTCTTTTTGTTTAATCTTAAAAGAAGGAATTATGAAGACGAATCGCATTCCGGGAGAAATTACATGGATGAAGAAATACATCTGGCTCCTATTTATATTTATTTTTAGCTGTAAAAATGGGGGAGATAAGAATGCGAAGGAATATCCGACAGATTTGCCCTTAATTAATTTGCGTGGACTGATACTGGATGAGAAAAAAGATGCTATTCCCTTGTTTTCATCGGGCGACAGTATCGAATATGTTCAATTAGAGACTTCTCCTACCGATTTAAGATTTCAGGATGTACTGGTTACCGATCAGCATATTTATGTGATTCTTTCAATGTATCAGGGAATTATGATGTATGACCGGCAGGGGAAATTTATTAAACATATAGAAGATACTGAAGCTGCTCATGCGTTTGAGTTATTATATAATGAATATGAAGATCAGGTTTATGCATTGGGAAGGGGGAATGTATGGATATTGAATGAGCGTGACGGTGAGATTCTAGGCGATGTGCAGACCTTGTATAATATTCCGGCAAATACCCGGATTTATCCGTTTTCAGCAGACCGCTTTCTAGCCTTGTATGGCAGGAATGATCATTATAACACAAAAACCAGTGCGGCGATTTGTAATAAGCAAGGTGAATTACTGATTGACTCAGTTTATATTGGAAAAGGAGATAAAGAACTTGCTGCTTGCTGGTGGAGTTGGAGTACATTTGTTATGCCGTATGAAAATGACGACTATCTGTTCTTTACTCTCTTCCGTGGAGCACCTTATCAAACTATTTTTAGAACAAAAGGAGAGAAGATTGAACCGGCATATTATATGGATATAGAGGCAGAGACTGATATTAGGTATGCTTGGCTATTTAAAGATTATCTGTGTTTTGTTTATGAAGCATTGCATGGAGGATATATATTAACGGATACCAATGTAACATTGGCCGTTTACAATCTGAAAACAGGGGAGCTGAAATCGCAACGTTTATTGGATAAAATGCAGCTTCGCTCCAATAGATACTTTGGAGTTAAAAATACGATTGATGGTGGTGTACCTATTCTATTCTCCAATCATTCATCGGCCAGACGCCAGGTTGCAGATCTTCTCTTGGGGACAGATGTGAAGAATTATTTGTTGAAAAATAAGATAAGCGATGATGCGCCCGACTTTCTGCGGGAAATGGATGAAGAGAGTCTTCCTGTGGTTACCATTGTTCATTATAGATGATTAGTGTTTTAAAAATAATATAAGCGAATGTTTTATGAAGAATTTGCTATGGTTACTTCTGATAATTGCCGGCGGATGTGTCTCTAAGCCGGCGCAAACGGACTATCCGGTGATAGATGTGGAAGATTTGTTGGCGAATCCGGAAGAAGTATTCGTTTCGGATGTTGCGGCTGACATGAAAATTATTCAGTTGGAGACGAGTGATTCTTGTTTGATAGCCCGTGGTCTGTTTTTTGATTTACGTGATGAGGGGATTGTGTTTCATGATGGCGGGCTGAAGAAGTTTAATGTGGTTGGAAGTTTTGAAGGAAATGTGTTTCGTCGCGGACAGGGTCCCGGTGAGATTCCCGGTATGATGGATTATTTCTTGAAAGATAGTTTGATTTATCTGACTACACTTTCCAAAGTTTGTCAAATTTATACTTATCATGGAGGTTTGAAAGAAGAGTTTCCAATTCCTGTGCATACAAACAACGGGTTTGCCGCCTTGGATGACAATAAGTTTGTGACTGCCATGTTGGGCTGGGGCGAAAATGATAAGAAAGGGCGGTTGCAGTTTTTTGATAAAGCTGGCGTTCGGAAAACATTATATAAACCCTATTCCATCGAAGGACCATTCCCTGAATCATATATGATGGGGAAAGAGGCTGATTTTATCTCTTATAACGATACGGTCTACATGAAAGAGATATTGAATGATACGATTTTCAGTATTGATGCAAGCCGGGATACAATTAAGCCTTATTTGGTCTATGACTTCGGCAAATATAAGTCGAAACCGGAATATCGCTATAATATCGCTTTGGAAGAATTGTATCTGAAAGTTCCATATACCATTTTTCTGGGTATGTCGGAAAAGTATGTGTACCTGACCACCATGTTTGCCAATATACAGAAACAGGAATCAATTGATGCTCTTTGCATTTACAATAAAGAAACTCAGAAAAGCCGAATCGTCCGTCTGGCTTATTCCGAGAAAGACATAGCAACGCTGAAGTCAACGTTGGGAGATAATTTTGATGAGACAAAAAGCCCTTACTTCGTGCCTATCTCTCTTTCTGAACATGGAGATTATTTGTGTGCATTGTTACCACAAATCACAGAACGGAATCAGGCGATAGTGTTGGTTAAGTTGAAGTAGCATATACAAAAAGAGGTTCACTAATAAAGTGAACCTCTTTTTCCGTGGAGCATATCGGACTCGAACCGATCACCTTCAGACTGCCAGTCTGACGCTCTAGCCAGATGAGCTAATGCCCCGGGTTTGGTTTTCGAGTGCAAATATAGAGGTTTTCCTGATATATTCGCTATCTTTGTGTAAGAAATTTAGAGAAAAAGAATATGATCGTTTATAATACAACATTCAATATAGAGAATGATATCCTTACCGAGTGCATAGAATATCTGAAAAAGAGTTATATACCTCGTGCTGCAGCCAGCGGATTTTTAAGAACACCTTACTTACGCCGTATCTTACAGGATGAGACTGAGGATGCGAGCAGTTACTCGGTGCAGTTCCATGTAAAGAATCCGGAGACACTGGAATACTGGATGCAATCGGAAGGCCGTGCCCTGCAACAGGAGTTGATTACACGTTTCGGAACCAAGATCGTTGGGTTCAGTACCTTACTGGAAGAAATAGACTGGGAGAATGATTAAAGACCGTGTTATATTAGGTATAGACCCCGGAACGATCGTGATGGGATACGGTGTCCTGAAGATCGAAGGGAATAAACCTAAACTTGAGGCTATGGGCGTACTGCAACTGAACAAGTACGAAGATCATTACCTGCGCTTAAAGAAGATATTCGAACGTGTACTGGCGCTTATCGACCAATATCATCCTGACGAATTGGCAATCGAGGCGCCGTTCTTCGGAAAGAATGTGCAGAGTATGCTGAAGCTGGGAAGAGCACAAGGCGTTGCCATGGCGGCAGCTTTGGAACGGGAAATCCCGATCTTCGAATACGCACCGTTGAAGATCAAAATGTCTATTACCGGTAACGGGAATGCAGCGAAAGAACAGGTGGCAGGAATGCTACAACGTTTCCTGCATATTCCCGAAGAGTCGATGTTACCCCAATTGGATGCGACCGACGGATTGGCAGCCGCTGTATGTCATTATTTCCAGACGAATAATCCTATCTCGGAGAAGAAGTATACCGGCTGGAAAGACTTTATGGCAAAAAATCCCGGTAAGGTGAGGAAATAAAAAACTCCGGTCCCTGTTAAACCAAGGATCGGAGTTTCTTTATTATGGAAAGAAATTATCTTTTGCCAAGCTTGTGATCCAAAAGAATTGCATGATGTTCTCCATACATTTTCAGTTGGTCTACAATAGCCTTTGCCGATGATTCTTCTTCTACCTGTTCGCGAACGAAACCATATAAGAAGTCTTTGGCTGCATGATCGTTGTCGGCTTCGGCGATGTCAACCATCTTGTCGATCAACTCTGATACATGCACTTCGTGTTTGTAGACATGTTCGAATACTTCCAGCGGAGTACCCCATGCAGTCGGAACGACATTAATCTGATTTATAGTGATGTCACCCCCGCGGTCGATAGCGAAATCGATCATCTTGTGGGCATGTTCCATTTCTTCTTCTGCCTGTTTTCTCATCCAGTGCGCACAGCCGTTCAAGCCTGCTTTTTGGAAATAGATTGACATTGACAGGTACAGGTTTGAAGACCACATTTCTGCTTCTACCTGTTCATTGAAAGCTTTTGATAAGTTCCTACTTAAGATCATAATGTTTACTTTTATTGAGTTGTATTTGTATAAAAGTAATCACAAAAAGTGTGCCATACTTTATTATACAATACCTTGCGCCATCATAGCTTTGGCAACTTTCATGAAGCCGGCAATGTTGGCACCTTTCACATAGTTCACATAATTGCCGTCCTTACCGTGAGCAAGGCATTGCTCGTGGATAGCACCCATGATCTGATGCAGTCTGGCATCCACTTCTTCGGCAGTCCAGGAGATATGCATGGCATTCTGCGTCATTTCAAGTCCGGAAGTAGCTACACCGCCAGCGTTAACGGCTTTACCCGGAGCAAACAACTGTTTGTGTTCGATGAACAGATCGACAGCTTCCGCCGTACATCCCATGTTGGAGACTTCTGCAACGCATAAGGTCTTGTTCTCGATCAGCTTGCGGGCATCGTCGGCATCCAGCTCATTCTGGGTAGCGCAAGGAAGGGCAATATCCACTTTCTGTTCCCAAGGCTTCTTGCCGGGATAGAAAGTTGCGTTAGGATATTCGTCGGCATAAGGTGCCACGATATCGTTGCCGCTGTTACGCAATTCCAGCATGTACTCGATCTTATCGCCCGAGATACCGTCCGGATCATACACATATCCGTCCGGACCGGAGATCGTTACGACTTTAGCACCCAGTTCGGTAGCTTTCTTTGTCGCTCCCCAAGCCACATTTCCAAAACCGGAAACGGCTACTGTTTTTCCTTTTATATCGATTCCATGTGTTTCGAGCATCTGGTGTACGAAATAGAGAGCACCATAGCCGGTAGCTTCCGGACGAAGGATAGAACCTCCGAACTCCATGCCTTTGCCGGTGAAAGTACCAGTATTTTCACGAGCCAGTTTCTTGTACATTCCATACATATAACCTACCTCGCGTCCACCTACGCCGATATCACCTGCCGGAACGTCACGATCCGGACCCAGGTTACGCCACAGTTCCATAATGAAAGCCTGGCAGAAACGCATGATCTCTGCATCGCTCTTTCCACGGGGAGCAAAGTCTGAACCGCCTTTACCGCCACCCATCGGCAGGGTTGTCAGTGCATTTTTGAATGTTTGTTCAAATCCCAGGAACTTAAGGATAGAAAGGTTTACAGACGGATGGAAACGGATTCCTCCTTTATACGGGCCGATCGCATTATTAAATTGTACGCGGTATCCTAAATTGACTTGTACTTCACCTTTGTCGTCTACCCAGGGTACACGGAAAGTAAAAATACGTTCCGGTTCTACCAGCCGTTCGATGATCTTGGCTTTCTCGAATTCCGGATGCTGGTTATAAACTTCTTCTATTGATAAAAGAACTTCTTTCACGGCTTGCAAGTACTCTTTTTCGCCCGGGTGCTTTGCTTCCAGTGCAGATAAAATAACTTCTGTCTTCATAGCGTTTCTTGCTTTTTTAGGAATAACAATGTGTAGGCAAATGTAGCGAATTCTATGGACTGGCCAAGGGTTTTGCTTTCTTTTTGATAGTGAATTATATGTTTTTGATGCATGTATTCGGACTGGTATTTCTTTTGTGCTTTCCGACTAATGTTCATGTGCTTACATTCTAGTGTGCGGATAAGCATATTTTAATATTCGAATCATGACTTTTTTTACTTTTGAGCATGCTCGAATTTAATTTTTAGCATGGACGAAATTAATTTTGAGCTAGCCTCAAATTAATTTCAAGCTTGCCGGAAAGTATAAAAGTAAGGGAGTTAAATATTAAAATGTAAGCAGGAAAATGATAGAATATAGGGAGAAAAATGCCAATAGGCGGCATCCCAAGTGATTTTTTCCTTACATTTGGGCGCAATAATTCTATGAAATCGTTATGAGCGGAATACCGGACTTTCAGAACCTTGTGTTTAAAGACACATCATTCGCCAATCTAATGAATAAGCGTATATATAATGTACTGCTTATTGCCACGAAATACGATGCCTTCATGCTGGAGGACGACGGACGGGTGGATGAACAGATATTTAATGAATATACTTCACTCAGTCTTCGTTATCCTCCCCGTTTTACCCAGGTGACGACGGAAGAGGAGGCGCTTGCCGAATTGAAAGATCGTAATTTTGAATTGATCATCTGTATGCCGAATATGGATAACCGTGATATTTTTGCGGCGGCAAAGGAAATCAAGATACATTATCCGAATATCCCTATCGTGGTGCTGACTCCTTTTTCGAAGGAGGTTTCCAAGCGTATCGCCAATGAAGATTTGAGCGCGATCGACTACGTGTTCAGCTGGCTGGGCAATGCCGAACTGTTGCTGGCTATTATTAAACTGATTGAAGACAAGTGGAATGCACCGGATGATACGGCAAGTGTCGGCGTACAGATTATCTTGCTGGTGGAAGACTCCATACGCTTCTATTCTTCTGCTTTGCCACATTTATATAAGTTTGTACTGGAGCAGAGCCAGATGTTTGCTAAAGAGGCGTTGAACGGTCACCAGCAGACGCTCCGTATGCGCGGTCGTCCAAAAATCAAGCTGGCGCGAACTTATGAAGAGGCCGTTCGTATTTTTGACCAGTATCGGGACAATATGCTTGGTATTGTGTCGGATATGAGTTTTATGCACAATGGGGTGAAAGATCCTTATGCCGGGTATAAGTTCGGGCAGTATGTTCGTAAGACAGGGCTGATAATTCCTTTCGTGCTTGAGTCTTCTGAATCGAGTAATAAGGTATATGCGAAGGAGCTGGGAGCGTCGTTTATCGACAAGAACTCCAAGAGTTACCCACAGGACCTGCGTAAGAAGATTATGCAGCGTTTTGGTTTCGGCGATTTCGTGATACTCAATCCGCAGACGAAGGAAGAGATTATGCGTATCAAGGATTTGAAGGACTTGCAGAGGAAAGTGTATCAGATTCCGGACGATTCACTGGTTTATCATCTTTCGCGTAATCATTTCTCCCGTTTCTTCTATTCGCGTGCCATGTTCCCGCCGGCTGAGATTCTGAAGCGAGTCGATGTGAGCGATTATAAAGATATGGATGAGGCTCGTAAACTGATTTTCGACCTGATCGTGCAGTATCGCCGGATGAAGAACTCCGGAGTGGTGGCTATCTATCAGAAGGATCGTTTCGACGAGTACAGTAACTTTGCCCGTATCGGCGACGGTTCGCTGGGAGGAAAGGGTAGAGGTCTTGCCTTTATGGGGGCGATGGTCAAACGCTATCCGAAGTTGGAGACGGAGAACTTCAATACGAATATCCCGAAGACAGTGGTGATCTGTACCGATATCTTCGATGAGTTTATGGAGACGAACGAGCTTCTGCCTGTTGCGCTGGGCGATGCGGATGACGATACGATTCTGAAATACTTCCTTCGTGCCAGTCTGCCCGCCAGTCTGATCGATGACCTGATGGCTTTCTTCGATGTGGTGAAAAGCCCGATAGCCGTCCGTTCGTCCAGTCTGCTGGAGGATTCGCATTACCAGCCGTTCGCCGGAATTTATTCTACCTATATGGTTCCGCGGCTGGAAGATAAATATGAAATGCTTCGCCTGCTGAGCGATGCGATCAAGGCGGTGTATGCTTCTGTCTTTTACAGGGACAGCAAGGCGTATATGACTGCCACGTCCAACCTGATCGACCAGGAGAAGATGGCGATCGTTCTGCAGGAAGTAGTCGGCAACCGTTACAACGATCATTTCTATCCGACCATTTCCGGTGTGGCGCGTTCACTTAATTTCTATCCGATCGGCAACGAGACGGCGGAAGACGGTATTGCCAATATCGCTTTGGGCTTGGGTAAATATATTGTGGACGGCGGTCAGACATTGCGTTTCTCTCCGCGCCATCCGCACAGTATCCTGCAGATGAGTTCGATGGATTTCGCGCTTCGTGAGACGCAAACCCGCTTCTATGCGCTCGATCTGGAGAACTTGGCACAGCAGTTCTCTATTGACGACTCTTTCAACTTGTTGCGTCTGAGCCTGAAAGATGCGGATGCGGACGGCTCTTTAAAATATATCGTATCAACCTACGACCCGTATGATCAGATTATCCGTGACGGTTATTATCCCGGAGGACGGAAGATATTGTCTTTTGTCAATATCCTGCAGCACGATGTATTCCCGCTGGCTAGGACGCTGGATGAGTTGCTTCGTATCGGTCAGGAAGAGATGGGTCGTCCGGTCGAGATAGAGTTTGCCGTAAATGTCGATCCTGCCAATCACGACAAGGCTACTTTCTATCTGCTTCAGATCCGCCCGATCGTCGATAACAAAGAGATCATGGATGAGGACCTGACGGAGGTTGAAAATGAGGAAACGATTCTTTCTTCAACCAGCGTGTTGGGGCATGGCATCGTGACGGATGTACAGGATATTATCTATGTGAAGAGCGGTGCATTCAATTCATCAAACAATCAGTTGATTGCTTATGAGATAGAGAAGCTGAACCGTCGTTTCACGGAAGAGGAGAAGAACTATGTCTTGGTTGGTCCCGGACGTTGGGGCAGCAGCGACTCCTGGCTGGGTATTCCGGTAAAATGGCCGCATATCAGCAATGCCCGTGTGATAGTGGAATGTGGTTTGGAGAACTATCGTGTCGATCCGAGCCAGGGAACGCATTTCTTTCAGAACCTGACTTCTTTCGGTGTCGGTTACTTCACAATCAATCCGTTCAAAGGCGATGGCTGGTTCGATGAGGCGTATCTGAATGCTTTACCGGCTGTTGAGGATACGGAATATCTGCGCCATGTTCGTTTCGACAAACCGATCGTCATAAAGATGGATGGAAAGAAGAGTTTGGGAGTGGTGTTGAAGCCGGAATAGTGAAATATAGAGCCTTGTACTTCAATTTTATGCGGGAGTGCAAGGCTTTTTGACAGGATTTTGTTCTATTTTAAAAGATTCGATAAGAGTTTATCATGTATATGGGTATGAATGTCTGCTTGTATATGCAGTAGAGTCTCTTTTAAAGGAGGTAACTCTTCATATATAATATCGAATATCAAATCAGGGTCAATGGATAGATATTCGTGGGAAATAATATTGCGCATACTGATAATTTGTTTCCAAGGTATCTCCGGATACAGTTTAAATAATTGCCCATTGGTTTTATCATCTATTTTTCTAATGACTTCTCCAATACTTTGCAGACACATACACGTGGAGTTGAAAAGCACCATTCCATTCATCGAAACAAGAAAGTCGTTAGAACTTTTGACTTCGGTGGTCGAATCAATAATAAATGTTGTTTGATGTTCCACAAAGCAGAGCATATCTTCTATTTCTTTTTTAGATATATATCGCATCGCGTTCTAAGTTTTGACGGAATAACTGGCGCATGTTTCCGTGTATGGTAATTAAATCTATCTTCATATTAAACCGTTTTTCCAAATCTTCTTTGATGGCCATATAAATACGAAAGGTAGTTTTACGCAATTTGATGCAAATATCAATATCGCTATCAGGCTGTTGTTCGCCGCGAGCTGTAGAGCCGACCAAAGCCAAACTTTCAATTCCATATTTCTCAGCTTCCGTATTCTTGAAGTCTTGTAAAATATGGATAATAGCATCTGTTGTCCGGATAGAAGTCTCCATACTCATTTTATTTTGAATTTAGATACACAAATATAGTGAAAAAATTGAATCAGTATGAAGGATTGTTGGGATTTGTCTCTTTCATCCAGGCAATTATAGAAAAAGGTTATCCCTCGACTTATGTTGGAGGAACAACCTTTTTTATTAGAAAGTAGAGAAATGTCTTTTAATCTTTCTTCTTGATAAAGTCCGAAGGATAATTCACCTTGTTGATGATCTCGTTATCTTTTAGGCGGATCCAGGTCTTGAAACCTTTTTCTCCTTCTGTCATTTCGATCACGCGGGCACCGTTGGTTAGGTTGTTATAAACCGTGTCGCCACCGGTATAACGGCCGTAAGCCAATAAGATACCTTTCCAGTAAACGGCATAATCGTCATCATGGTCGTGACCGACAAATACGCCTTCGATGTCTCCCATTTCTTTCATGGAAGCAAACAGGCCGGAGTTTAGTTGCGGTGCACAAGCCTTTTCCTTACGTGTTCCTACCATTATAGCAGTTTCGTCAGATGCAGCCTGATTGTATTCCGGTAAAGCGATGTGGAAGAATGCCAATGAAGGAACCGGCGTTCCACCGTTTTGCTTTGTGAATTTAGTGCTGTTGTCGCGATACCATTGAATCTGGTCGAACTTGATGTAATCGTATCCGCCGATCCCTTCGATCTGTGAATACGAATGAGAGTCCATACAATAAAGTATGGCTGCATCTTTATTTCCATTCGACGATTTGATCGGCAGGATGTAATTGCTGGCTCCGGATACACCTTTTACTGAGTCTGTCAGGTTATAAGGGATTGTCCGGATAATATCGAACAGCTGCGTACGTGTCAGTCCTTGCTCGTTATCATGGTTACCGAATGTCATACCGAAAGGTATTTTGCGTTGGGCCGCCAGGTTAAGTATGGTGCGCATACCTTCTTCGGCAGGTTTTCCGTAGATAACATCACCGGTGAAGAGTACCAGATCCGGCTTTTCTGCATCCAATACCTCATTAATCCTTTCAACAGAGATTGCCGATTTCGGATTGTTATGGATATAATGTACGTCCGTAAATTGTACGATCTTGAATTTTCCTTCTTTATTGAATTGCAGTGACGGTTGCTGGGCGTTACCGTTCAGTAAGCCGCCCAACAGGAATAACATGCTAAATAATATCTGTTTCATCATTTATTTATTTAAATACCGGCATCGGACGTCCGATCCAAACTTGCGGTTGTTTCAGGTTGAAGATTTCAGCAACGGTAGAAGCGCAGTCGAACTGCATCATGCTGATGTCATCGAAGCAATATCCTTTTTTGATATTTTTACCGGCGATGATAAAAGGAGTCTCCATTTCCTGCATCGTCTTGCCGCCATGTCCTTTGTTGATACCACCGTGATCGGCTGTGATGATGAAAATCGTATCATCGTACATGCCGGCTTTCTTTACTGCGTCGACAATCTGGCCGATATAACCGTCCAACTCTTTGATTTTAGCATAGTAAGCGGGAGTGTCGTGTCCGTCGGCATGTCCTACATGGTCCGGATTATCAAAAGCGATCATTGTAAGGGTCGGCTTTTTCTCGGTGATGTATTTAACGGCCATTTCGCATAATACGGCCGGCTGTTTGTTATAGTCGGGACCTTGTGCATGATAGCTCATAGACAGGGTATCGACAAGATATTTGATACCGTCCCAGTCGTAAAGACAACCGATCTCCGCATCCGGCTGAGCGTCGCGAAGCAATTGGAAAACTGTCGGGAAAATGCCGTGTTTATTTAGTTCGCGTGAAGGCAGTTCTGGTGTTTTTGATCCCCATTCTGTGTATCCGTGGATCTCTGGGCCCGCACCCATGAACATAGAGGCCCAGTTCACAGCACTGGAAGATGGCAGTACGGAACGTTTCTTCAACGTATAAGAACCGTCTTTCATAAATTGTTTAGTGACGGGCATCTCCGCTTTTTCTACACTGTAAGCTCCCCAGCCGTCGAGGCCGATCCAGACTACGTGTTTTGCTTTTGGTTTGGCGGCAAAAGCCGAACTAACGGTGAAAATGGTTAAAACCAGAAAAAGTAATAAGTTTCTTTTTTTCATGATATGTGTTTAATTTTGTATTAGTACATCAAAGGTATGTAAAATAGGTACGAATATCTAATTATCATAGCTTCTTTTATCATTATTTTATAGTAATATCGAATTGGTCGTACGGCTCGGTTCTCCAGGATTTATCGGCTGTTGTCGGCGAAATAGCGAAAAGTGGGGAGAACGTTTTTATCTTAATTGTCTGACCATCCGGCATAAATTCCATGATACGCAACCAGCCGTCGCCACCGTTGCCATGCCAGAAACCGTCGGCCGTCTGGGCGTTGAACATCATCTGTGGAATCTCTTTGCCGGCAGCATTTTTATCCACACGGAAAGAAACATTGTCCTTGAAAGGAGCTATCTCGCATTCATGGCCGCAGATTACCATACAGATGTTGGAAGAGGGATATACGAGTTTCTGCCAAATGGCTTCCCCGTAATTAGCCGGAGATACTTTGTAGTTCTCTTTTATGTGGCGTTTGCCGTTCCAGGTGAGATAAGAGTGGGTTAGGAGAATAACTTTGTGATCTTTATACTTCGGCTTTTCGGTGATAGTCTTTGCCCATTCGATGGCTTCGTCGCGTGGTGCGAACTCCAGGGAGATAACCAGTATTTTGCCCCAGGTCTTCGTGTCGAATTCGTATGCTGCATTTTCAAGCGTAGGGATATCCTGATAGTTGTTTCCCACTTCTACCAGTGATTTTCTCCAGCAGGAGTTTCTTTCCGAAGGAAAATAGGCGGGGAAACGGCATAAACGGTTTTCCGACTTTTCGTATCCGTAGTCATGATTGCCGGTACAGATGACGTAAGGCAATTTATTATCCAACCGGGCAAAAGCCTGCGAGGCCGCTTTCCATTGTTCTTCGCTGGTCTGGTTGCCGTTCACGCCGTCCGGTATACGGATTTCGTTCTGTTCAACCAGGTCGCCGGTACATAGGACGGCTTCGATATTCAGTCTTTCTTTGTTGTTGGCTGTCCATGCGGTCATCAGTTCGAACAACGGCTGGTTGACATCGAACTTGATGTAGCTTTGGGGATCGGGCAACAAGATCATGGAGAATGACTGGTCGTCCGTTAATTTAGGTTGTACAGGCTGTACCTGTGCATTCATTGTCATCAGATTCAGTAAGGCGATGACGGATAAGAATAATCTTTTTTTCATGTGTATTTAGTTTAATGTATATTTGTCGGAAGGAGGCGTCAGTTCAAATGTAGTCAGGACTGCTGCATGGTCGGAAGCCCATACGTCGTCTATCTCCGGTGTTGTTTTTATGATTTTGGAAGAGACAGCGCGGATATTGTTCCCTTTATAATAAAGGAAGTCGATCCGACTAACTTGCAGATGACCGTAAATAACAGCAAAGGTTCCTTCCGGACGAGTCACTTCATCCGGGTTTATTTCTCTGAAGCTGTCCTTATACCCTTCTTCCTGCATATATAAGGAGATAGGAAAAGGAACAGGACCGTAGCCAAAATGGATAGGGGCTGCCTTTTGGGTCCAGTCCAGATGGCTGCAGGAATTGAAATCGCCTCCTATGATAATAGGCATATCATCTTCTGTCAGGTAGGGCTTTGTATCTTTTTCCAGAATGTATTTCATGTCTTCCAATCCCCGGGCGGCATCTTCTGCAACCCATGTTGAGGTATTATGTCCGATACAAGGATAGTTACAGGAATATTCCGGTTGATAAGCGTAACGCAGCCAGCAGGCATTGACTAACAATGGACGGTTTCCGGGCAGTGTTAATTTAACAGGATTGGAATTGAATGTTTTTTTTGTCGGTATCTCTGTTATAGGATATCGGCTGAAAAGAACGAGATTGTCTTGTAGTGACGGTGTCTGCATATAATATCCCAATGAATCCTGAATACGTTTCTGACTGCCATACCCCTCTTGCATAGTGATGATATCAGCATTTGTCGCTTTCACAAGGTCGATGATGCGTGCTTGACCGTCATCTCCGACATGATTGCCTCCATGCCAGATATTCCATTGCAGGACTTTTATAATACCGGGGTTGTTTTTACTACTTTCACTGATCCTTTTATCAATGTTTCTTTCGCTTGTTTCCGGTATATAAGTTGTTTCTCCCAGCTTGAAAGAAGGAACGGATATTTTGATCTTATTGCCGACATGGGCCTTTTCCGTTATGTCTGCTGTAACTAACAGGTAATTGATGCCGGGTGTCAATGTCAAAGCACCTTGCTCATCTTTGAATACCATTCTCTTTTTAGGGGTTTCTCCCTGGCCGAATAGCTCTGTTTTAATACCTGACCGGGCTGTTTTCCCCGTATGATAAATATGTATCTGAGATAAGTCCGATAATGCGGTTACATCGGACAAATCAAGTTCTAGCTCAGTCAAGCGTAATGGTTTTTGATCTCCGGTTACGGCAATTCTAAGTTTAAGAATCTGGTCATCAAAACTTCCCTGATCCACATCCCATTCGCTGTCTATCACAACTGCATTGAATAACTCTTGTTGCTTAACGGGTTGAATGAATTTAGGATTGTCATTGACCACCGTATATGCCATGGGACTGGATCCTTTATATTGATTTCTTCCGTTTCGGATATGGTATGCCTGGTCTCCTTTACCCACCCAGTTGGTTGAAACATCTTCTATACCATCGTCAAAGTTGTAATATGCAACCAGTGTTTTAAATTGAGGATGATTAGGTTCTAAGGGTTTGCCCATCCATTCTTTCAGTGTTTCTGTCGGTATGGCTGAGTTCCAGATACGAACTTCATCCAGTAGTCCTCCGAAAGTGGTCGGTTCATCTTCATTTACTCCCAATGCTCCGGGTAGAACCGAGATGGCTGTTGTTTTACTGTCGACAATTTTTCCGTCCAGAAAAAGGCGGGTGGTAACGCCGTCGCAGCTTACTGCTACATGGTGCCATTGATCATCCAATACCTCTTCCGACCATAGATCGGGCCAAGTGCTATGAAGCCTTCCTTTCTCAATGACCAACGGCAGATAATCCGCCCTGTTTGTCAGGCTATATTCGCCACCTCCAAAAATGACTTCCAGGTCTTTCCAGGAATTATCATCACCTTTGATCCACGCTTCAAGGGTCCATGAGCCAGTCAGGAAACCGATGCCGGTACGGACGTTATTGTCTTTTCCATCCAGGTGAAGGGCTAGATTACGGGGAGTAGATTGTGCAACAGATGTGATCCATGTAGAATAAAGGAAGAATAGGATAAATAAATATTTCATGATACTTAGAATAATGTGTTTTATACCCTCAAAGGTAACTGTTTTGTGTGAAAAAGGGATGGGATTTCTCCCATCCCTTAATAATATTTTATAATATAAGGTTAATATAGTTCGTGTCGTTTATTTTAAGTCGAATGTGACCAGTACCGCTTTGTGGTCAGTAGGCCATATTCCTGCCGGGAGGATGAATTTGTCTTTACTATCCTCTTCCACACGTTTTCCCCGCAAAATAGATTTGGAGGGACCGACGATCGAAGCACCTTTCACTTTTAATCGTTTGTCAGGAATGAAATAGATGAAATCGATCCTGTCCCTTTCGTCGGCATCCGGAGCCCACGATAATTTCTCAGTTCCAACTCCTGTATTGTCAGAGGGAAATGTGAATCCCGGATGGGTGACAGGGTCGGGATAAATCTCACGGAAAGCATCTTTAAAACCGTTCTCTGTTAATAGAACGGAACAATCCCAACGGATCACAGTTCCGTTATGGTCCCGTATATCCTTTGTGTTTTCCATCCAGTCCAGGTGCGACGGTTCATTGAAGTCACCTCCTAAAAGAACGAGGTTGCCTTTCGCCTTTTCTTTCATCGCATCAACGATTACCCCTTCGATTGCCTCATCTCGCAACGATTCTTTATTCGCTTTTTGAATTTCATCGTTATTAAGAATAGGTTTGTCGAGTTTCTTCCAGGTTGTTCCGCTATAACCTCTCGGCAGGTAACAGGCATAATGGGTATAATCCAGATGGGCCGAATAGACGACAACTGTCTTATTTCCGATCTGTATTGTCGCTTTCAGTACCGAACCGGCATCGTTCTTTAACGGATAATTCGGATGTTGGTCTGTAATCTTATATTTAGAAAGTATGCCGACATCCAGTGTGCTGCTTTCTCCATAATATTCTTCACCTCTTTCCTTGATCGCTTGAAGGATGCGGGGGATAAATTGTTTCCCGTCATAGTTTCTCACTTCACTGAGTAGTACAATATCGGGTTTAAGGCGGACCACCTCGTTGGCGATGGCATCGAATCCGCCCTGTACCATGGTCCCTTCCTGCCAGATATTCATTTGCAGGACAGAGATCTGTCTCCCTTTACCATAAGAGCTTATGGTAAAGGTGAACAGGATCAATGTTAATAAATAGTATCTTATATTCATTCCGTTTCTTCAATTATTGTAGAATCCACATCGCTTTATTTATATCGTCCACACCGTTAAACTGACGCTTTACGGCTTCATCAACATTCTCTTTGTTAAAGCTGTATTCTGTCATCGGATACATCCAACGCAAAGGAATCGTGTTCTTGTTTGTATTCAGATTCGTATTCGGATCTATCGGTAATACCGGATAACCGGTACGGCGGTAGTCGTAGTACGCATCATACGGATGCTGGAGGAAGGAAGCCAGGTATTTCTGGGTCAATACTTTTTTGATGTTATCCTCTTTATCACTTCCTAGCTGAATAGCAGGCGATTGCAGATAGTCGCTTATTACTTCAGGAGTCAGCTTTCTGCCATAATGGTATTTTACATCGTCCGGAGTTTTGTCGACTATGAAGTTCATGCTGGCTTCAATACCTTTTTTATAATAAACAGAGGCATCTCCGGAAATCCATCCGCGTAAAGCAGCTTCTGCCAGATTGAAATTTTGTTCCGCGTATCCGATCCTGATGAGAGGTTCTCCACTAGGAAGGTCGGTATAGCGGGCATTTAATCCGGAGAATTTACCTTTGGAATAATCGCTTTTAATGTTTTCGAACGGCAGGGCGGGATTGATACCGATGTAAGCATCCCACTCGGAAGCATCGATACCCTCGTCTGTTTTTACTTTGGCTGGTTTTGCATAATAGAACAGGCGGTAATCTTTATATTCTTTAAACACATCGATGATTGTGCTGGACATAATGGAATAGCCGGCATGTTTGGTTTGTGTGTTATGGAATGGATATACTTGATTTGCTTTATCGGCATAAACCAACTGGAAATTGTCATCATTCGACTCCATCAATGTAGCTGATGAAACAAGGCGGGCAAAGCGTTCTTTCACTTTCAGGTCGGGATCAGATTCCTTTTTGGATAAATTGATCAGTACTTTCAGGCGGAAAGCGGTGATCGTTTTTTTCCACTTGTCTGTGTTCCCTTTCAGGATAGGATCTCCCTCGAAATTATTTGCCAGGGAGAACGATTCGTAGGCTTTATCCAAGTCGTCAAGGATAGATAGCATCACCTCTTTCTGAGTGTCATATTTGGGTTTGATGTTATCTACTTCGCCCTGCAATGCTTCCGAGTAAGGAATATCTCCTACTTCCAGTGAGAAGTAAAACAGCTTGTATGCTTTCATGAAATAGGCAAGTCCCTGATAAGCATCTTTTTGATCATCGGATGCCTGTTCGACCATTTTAGCGCAGTTTGTCAGCACTTTGTAATCGGTAAAATCAGTGCGTTCGAACCAGTTATACTGATAACTTTCCATCCCTTCGCCCCAAGCCAGTTGTTTGCTGAGGAAATTATCGTATACAAAGTTTTTACTTCCTCCTGTTTTAGTGATATTGAGCAATAACTTGGTTGCCAACAGTGCCGGTGTCGCATTATTTGCAGCATTCGGATTGGTGTTGATATCGTCAAAATTGTTACAGGATGTCAGAAAGACATGGAGTAAAAATAAACAGATAATATATTGATTTAATTTTTTCATCTTCAATCTTTTTTAAAAGTCTAATTTAACATTGAATCCAAGATAACGCATAGAGGGGGAGTTCAGTTTTTCTTCTCCTCTGTCGGGGTCAGAGTATTTAAACTCTTTCGTCCAAAGGAAGAGGTTCTGTCCTACGAATCCGATAGTAGCTCCTTTCATTCCGGCTTTTCCGCAGATATTTTTGGGTAAAGTGTATGAAAGCGATAAGTTACGCAGTTTAAAGAATGTCTGATCAAAGATATTCTGAGTTCTTAGCGAACCGATATACGGGTTATAATTTAATGTATAGGTTTCGTAGGAAACCTCTTTGTTATTAGGGGCAAATACGCGGTCGTCGCGGGTGATGTTACCATTAGAGTCATAATCAACACTTCCGGATACGATCATTACACCAGGACCGATATAATTTTTCTTACCGTTTACCACCTCGTCGTAACGCCATTTGTTGTCAGACTTAATATGTGCTCCCGAATTCCAAAGTGCCTGGTCGGTAACAGAGTGAGCCTTGCCGCCGACACGTCCGTCGAAGGTCACATTCAGCGTGAATCCTTTGTAGTGTACTGTATTGGAAAAGCCCCATATCCAGTCTGGATTTGAATAGCCTACAACTGATTTGTATTTGCTCAGTACCGGGTATCCGGCTTCGTGAATGATATTTCCCTGCGGATCGCGTTCATAATCGTATACATCATCTATCCAGTCCCAGCGTTCTCCGGCTTTTACCCACGGGTACTGAGAAGAATATACCGGATCCACTTTGGCATAATAGTATCGGTCCATAGACCAGTTGAATGTTGAGTTCCATTCAAAATCTTTTGTTTTGATGATGTCACCCGATAGAGTGATTTCCCCGCCTTTTCTGACTTGCTCTTCTTCAATATTGATCAATGTTTTTTCAAATCCGCTGGTCGGACTGATCTTGGCTTCGCTTGTCAGGTTATAGTATAATGTATTATAATAGGTTGCATCTACTCTTAACCTGTTCTGGAATAAGCTGAAAGCTGTACCGATTTCGTAAGAACGGGAAGCAGAGGGTTTCACTGTTGTTCCTCTCAACATTTCCGGATAATAAGCGGAATTTAATCCGTCCCATACATTTGTTTCGACAGTGTAGGTATTGTTTGTATCATAAATATCCAGGTCTTTTTTGGTTTGTGTCCACGATCCTCTTACTTTCCAGAAATTGATCTGTTCCGGCATAGGAATGAATTGTGATAATACGACACTTCCTGATACGGACGGATAGAAATAAGAACGTGTATCTTTATTCAGGGTCGACGACCAGTCGTTACGGGCTGTCACGTCGACGAATACCGTACTTTTCCAGGATGCAGATGCTTTTCCATAAATACTGTTTACTTGTTTTCTCTTATATTCGCTACTCACCTTGATCGGATCTACACTTGCCTTTAATGAGTAAAAACCTGGAATTGTCAGTCCGTTCTGTGTTTCATTCAATACATTATCATTTTGAAGATAATAGATTGTTCCACCGACGAAACCATCTACAGCAAAATCTCCGAAAGTATGATTGGCTGATAATATAGCGTCATTGTTTATACTGAAACCTCCCAATCTTTTTAATCCGTAATATCCTTTCTTGCTCCATCCTCCTAGAGCGCTGATTGGATTTTGCCACTCTTTCTTTTCTGAATAAGAGTCGATACCGGACCGAATAGATAATTTTAACCAGGAGGTGAAATCGTATGTGGCAGACATAAAGCCATTAACAATGTCATAGTAACTGGATTGCGTGATTTCGTTGGCGATAAAATAAGGATTGTCATACCAATTCTTATCCATCCAGTTTTGTTGTACATCTTTTTTTACCCAATAGTTCTTATAATCCCGGATGTCGTATTCTGCCCCCGACCAAACCAATAGATTATAAAGAAAGCCACCTCCGCCATAGCCGGCACCCATATCTGTCGGAACCAGACGTTTGTTATAGGTAATTCCTCCTTCGAATGAAAAATCATTCCATTTCATATCTCCTGCAACGGAATAAGTGATCTTATTCATTTTAGAGTTCGGATACTGACCTTTGTTGTATACATGGGTAAAAGAGGCTCTGACACTTCCGTATTTTCCTTTTTGGGTAATGCTGATATTGTTGTTTGTCACTAAACTCAATTCGGTGAAGTTCTTCAGATTATTTTTCCCTTTTGAGACAAGCGGCTGCTCTTCCCATTGGTAAGTATAAGGATTATATTGTTCTGCCGTACGTCCTATATCCAGTTTATCTCCCCATACGTAATCGCCTACACCATAGGTACTACCACCTCCGGAGCTATAAGATGTCTGTACTTTCGGTAATTTTAAATAACCGGCATTGAACATTGTGTTACTGTTGACACTGATATTTAATCCTTCTTCTTTTCCTCTTTTAGTTGTGACCATCACTGCACCGTGTCCGCCTCTGGCTCCATAGAGGGCTGAAGCTGTGGCTCCTTTCAATACGTCCACCGATTCAATATCGTCAGAAGCGATATCACTTAATTCCATATTGTTATAAGGCACTCCATCGATTACTAATAAAGGCTCTTCACCTCTTAAAAGAAGTTTGGGTGCTTGATTGAATTCTGTACTGTTTTGTACATTCAGACCTGCGATCCTTCCGGTTAAAGCAGTTCCTACATCAACTGATTTTACTGTATTCAGACTTTCTCCGCTGACTTTCTGCACGGCATATCCTAATGCCTTTTCTTCTCGTTTGATACCTAAAGCCGTAACAACTATTTCCTGTAGGTTCTGTGAATCTTCTTCAAGCTGAATATTGAAAACAGAGTTACTTCCTACCTGTATATCTTTGGTGACGTATCCGATATAGGAAATGACTAATATAGCTTTATTGGGTACAGACAAACTGAATTTTCCGTCTATATCCGTGATAGTTCCGTTGGTAGACCCTTTCTCTATCACATTAGCCCCGATGATCGGTTCTCCTTTAGAATCAGTTATTGTCCCTGAGATATTTTTAATCGATTGTTGTATGGTTGCTTCACTAAGCACTTCTTTGTGAGATAGGATAATACTTTTCTCCAAAACTTTATAACTGATATCCGTTCCGTTGAATAATTGTTCCAATACATTGAAGACATTCTTCTTGTTGCTTTTAATGGAAACGACACGGTTGGTATTTACCTGTTTGTTGTTGTAGAAGAAATGGAATTCAGATTGTTTTTCAATTTCGTCCAAGACCTCTTGTACTGTCTTGTTATTAACGTTCAGAGTTAATGTCGCAGATTGACTGTAACTGTCGGAGGCATATGCCAGTCCGATGCATACAAATAACATTATTGCGGTGAGTCTCATACATAATGGTATTTTTTTCAGGATAATAAACGATGAATTCACCATCCTGAAGTGTTGGATGCTAAAATAATTTGTCATAGATTTGTAAGTGATTTTAGAGTTAAAAAAATTCATTTGCTGGCAGCTTGTCGCCAAACAAGCTAACAGTAGGTTTTCATACGGGGAAATACGCCAATATTTTCCCGTATGTTTTGTTTAGGGAGGTTCGAATGTTTTCATTTTAGTACTTGAATTTAGGTTGTTCATACTTCTGTGATTTTAATAGAGTTCAACAATAGTTTTTTCTGATATTTTATCTGTTCCTGTTTCAGGGTCGACAAACTTATATTGAATACCCGATGATAAACGGAAATGTTCAAGTATAAGATGAAGATGTTGTCCGTCAAAAGTTCCGGTAAACGAGTTTTCATACAGTAGGTCATTCTTTACGATGAACTCGGTATTAAATCGTTTATTCAATATTTTCAACGCTTCTTCAAAAGTCGTGTTCCTGAAGATAACCAAGCCGTCTTTCCAGGCTGTTAGTGTGGGAAGATAAGGTTTGTTCTGGCTAATGCCTTTTGTTTTCGAATTATAGGAGATTTCTTCATTGGGTTTCATGATCAGCGTCTCTTCCGTGTTATCCTTATTGGGGAATGAGAGTCTGACGGAACCGGAGACTAAAGTAGTGATCACCTTGTTGCTTTCTTTGTAAGCCTCCATATTGAACTCAGTACCTAAAACCTCGGCTTTCAGGTTAAATGGTGTGTTGACGATGAATCGCTTCGACTTATCTTTTTGTATGGAGAAATAAGCTTCTCCTTCCAGTTCAACGCTCCGTGTATCTCCTGTGAACTTTTGCGGATGCTTCAGATAAGAGCGGGAGTTAAGCCACACTTTACTTCCGTCAGGAAGATTAACGGCTGCGACCATACCCGGATTCGTTCTGATTTCGATGAATTCGACCGGATCTTGTTTAGTTGCAAAGTAGAGCGTGCTGATCAATAAAGGTATAACGAGAATAGCGGCGATCCGTTGCAGCCAGAAAATGAACGAATGCTTATTATTCCCTTTTCTGTTAATCCTCTCCTTCACTTCTCCCAATGCCAGGGTAGAGTCTACCGATTTAATAGTATTGAGCGTATCCGTGGCAAAATAGATATACTCGATATCTCGTGCCATCTTTTTATTTTCCTCTGATTCTTGTATCCAGGACTCGACTTCTTGCTTTTGGGCAGGTGCGAGTGTTCCGGAAAAATAGTCCAGAAGATGTTGTTCATCTATATGTTTTTGTGTATCCATTTTGTCTCTTTTATAATTAAGACTAACGAGCGGAGAAACCTCCTAAACGAAAATGCACTTTTTTATAATAAATTTTTCTATTTGTTTGGTTTTGCTAAAAACTTAATCGGGTTGTAATAGGTCAATAGGTTTAAAAATACTATTTTTGCACGGATACATACATAAGTCTTACAGGAATTAACATACCATTATATGCTTTCGACAACACTCACGGATAATACAAATGACGAGGTTCTTTTTCAAAGAATCCAGGCGGGTGATGTGAAGGCTTTTGATGTATTGTTTATGCGTTACTATCCTTTATTATGTGCGTATGCCAAACGGTTTGTCGATTTTAATGACGGGCAGGAGATCGTGCAGGATGTCATGGTTTGGTTTTGGGAGAACAGCTCTATGCAGGTGATAGAAACGTCACCCAAAAACTATTTGTTCAAAGCTGTAAAGAACAGATGCCTGACATTGATCAACCGGAACGAACTGAAACAGCGGATAGTCGAAACCCTGTCCGTGAATATGCAGGCTCAGTATGAAGATCCCGATTTTTACGTAGTGGAAGAACTCGCGAGGAATATTGAAGCAGCTTTGTCCCGTTTGCCGGAAAGCTATCGGGAAGCGTTTGAAATGAACCGATTTCAGAATCTGACGTATAATGAGATTTCAGAAAAACTGAATGTCTCTTCTAAAACAGTCGATTACCGCATTCAGCAAGCCCTGAAACTTCTCCGTGTCGAACTGAAAGACTATCTGCCGTTATTGATGGCCTTAGTCAGAATTGTCTGACAACTTTTCCGTCTAAAGCCACCCTTTCCTTATAAATTTTTCATCCATTCTTCCGCTTTAGCCAGCGCATCAGGTTTCCCTATGTCCAATAACCGCAGGTTCTCAGCTGCATATGCATGGATATTGGTCTTGGCACAGATCGAAAGATAGAAATTAATGATCGGAAATTTACCTGTCCATTCTTCCATCCAGTCGAATATCTGAGGCGATAGCACGTGGATACCGCTGAAAGCATATTCATTATATTGATTAGGATCGAAATCGGGATAGTAAGATTTAACTTCGCCGGTTTCGTGGTTACGCCAGCCGCATAATCGGTTCTCTTTATTGAACAGGAGATAACGCGATGTATTGCGCTTGCTGACCAGCAGGGTGGCAAGCGGGTTGGTTTCCAGATGGCAATCGTATAACTTTTTCAAGTCGACGTTCGACATTATATCCACGTTGTGTACCAGGAAAGGTTCATTTCCCTGAAGGAATTTGGCTGCCTTTTTTATTCCGCCTCCGGTGTCGAGCAGATAATCCCGTTCATCAGAAATATGGATCTGAACGCCGAAATTATTATTTGCGGCGAGGAAGTCGATGATCTGGTCTCCCAGGTGGTGGACGTTGATAACGATTTGATGAAACCCTGCATCCTTCAGTCTCAGGATCACATGCTCCAACATTGGTCTTCCATTTATTGGTATCAATGCTTTTGGTGTATTGTCAGTCATCGGTTTGAGGCGGGACCCCATACCGGCTGCAAAAATCATAGCTTTCATAATATTGCGTCAAAGATTTGTTCTATATTTTGTTCCCTGTGGGTCAGGTCTACTTTTACTCCGAACTGGGCATGCAGATGCTCTGCCAGGTGTTGTGCCGAATAGACGGAACGGTGCTGTCCGCCGGTACAACCAAAGGCGATCATCAGGTTCGTGAAACCACGGTCCAGATAACGCTTCACCGAAGCATCGACAATGGTGTATACGTGTTCGAGGAACTGCGTGATCTCTCCGTCTTCTTCCAGAAAACGGATCACCGGCTCGTCCAGTCCTGTAAAATGATTATATCGTTCATATTTACCGGGGTTATTGATCGCCCGGCAGTCGAATACGAAGCCACCGCCGTTTCCGCTCGGATCGTTCGGTATACCTTTTTTATAGGCGAAGCTGACGATCTTGACTTCCAGCATCCGCTTTTGTATATCGTCCCTGAATTGTGTCAGTCCGGTCAGTTCTCTCAGGACGGAGCACAGATATGGATATTCCGGATAGTCGTTCTTCAGCAACTGCCGCAGGTTGTTGATGGCAAACGGTACACTTTGGATAAAATGCGGTTTCTTTTCAAAGTATCCTCTGAAGCCGTAAGCACCCAAAACCTGCAAGGTACGGAATAACACAAAATGACGTAGCTGACGGAAGAAATGTTCTTCGTCCACGTCGGTATATTTTTGTAATGCCTGCAAATAATCGGCAAGCAGTTCGTTTCTCAAATCTTCCGGATAATTGGCTTTGGCCTGCCAGAGGAAAGAGGCGACATCGTAGTAAACGGGCCCTTTCCGTCCTCCCTGGAAATCGATAAACCAGGGTTCACCGTCTTTGATCATGACGTTACGCGACTGGAAATCCCGGTAAAGGAAAGTGGGAGAGGTGTCCTGCAATAAGACATCGCTCATTTTCAGAAAATCATCTTCCAGGCGGTCTTCCTGAAACTCCATGCCTGTCGCTTTCAGGAAACAGTATTTAAAGTAATTCAAATCCCAGAGGATGGAACGCTCGTTGAATTCCGGTTGCGGGTAACAAATGCTGTAGTCGAATCCATCGGCTCCGGCATACTGGATAGAAGGAAGCTGCGTGATTGTCTTATGCAGCAAACGACGTTCTTCTTCATCAAATACACAGCTTTTGCGACCTTTTTCTATGGCGTTGAAAAGCATGGTGTCACCCAGATCTTCTTGCAGGTAGAAGGAATAATCGTCCGAATGGAAATGAACTTCCGGTACGTTAATGCCTTTTCCTTTGAAAAATCCCGACATATAAATAAAAGCCTTGTTCTCTTCCTGAGAAGAGCCACTGACTCCGATCAATGTTTTCGGACCTGATATTCTGAAATACCGGCGGTTAGAGCCGGATGAAGGAAGTTCGGTAATATCTTCGGCCTGCGAACCGGTGTATTCGTAGTAGAGTCTGTTTAATTCTTCTGTTACCATATTTTTTGAATTACGGCACTAAGGTAAGCCTTTTTATTGGGGAAAGGAAACCTTTGTTAGCTTTTTAAGGTAGTTAAAAGTGTTTCACCCTAATGAAACAAATGTTTCTTCCTGATGAAACAAGTGTTTCTCCTAGGTGAAACACTTTTGAGTTAACCATGTCTACGAAAGACAGTTTTGGGTTGACTGTTGGGAGTCTATTATATAAAGGTGGTTGACTAAGTTTATGCTTTAGCCATAAAAAGGTTGTCTTTTCTCTTTGTGTTCGTATAAACGGCGCTTTAATAGCGATTGAAACATGTTGGCATTAAAACAGGTAGTTTTGTACAATATACGTGAATATAAGTATCTTTAGTGTTTGTTATAACTCTTACAAATTGAAAAAAACATATCTTTGTAGCTAGTATTAATTATATGTATAAACCAAAAAGGAATAATATATGAATAAAAAATCTACTCTATTAGCCGCTGCTTTGATGGCGGTAAGTTCGTTGACGGTAAGTGCGGCAGAAGGAGACCAAGTCGATTCTAAGGGTTGGACTTCAGGTAATTACTATCGCTTGACGACAAGTGATGCAAACAAAGAATACTATCTGTCTTTATGTGGATATAAGGCAGACTCTGTTGTATTTATCAAAAAAGAAGATTTGGGAACTTCCAAACTTGCTATTGACTCTGCTCTGTGGGAGATTACAAAAGTAAGAACAGAAACAAGTGGTGATATCATATATCAGTTTAAAAACAAAAAGACAAAGGCTCTTTTATCTTTTGCTAAATCAAGCGAAGCTAAGCCGGTATTGGCAGAAGGTGTTTCTGAATGGAGCTTCAAAGATGGTAAAATCAGTGCTCATTGGGACGACCAGTCAATGGTTTTGCAAAAAGGTGACGAAGGTATTGTTTTTAATGAAACAAAGGAAACTACATTGGTTGTTAAAGCTCCAGCGACTGCGTATGCATTGAAGGCTGCAGAACTTGGCGAAAGCTTTAGCACCTTCCGTCTTTCTTTCGGAAGCGAATATGAAGGAGATATTTTCTCCGGAAAAGATTTGATTGCGAAGGATGTGACGGATAAGGATAAAAACACTTTTGTTACATTACAGGTGAAAGGCGACGAGTCTTTCGAAGGCGGTATCGCAAAGTATTTAGGTGTTGATACGCTTAAAACTGATATAACCAGTGCTACAGGTGCATATGGTGCTCAGTTTAAACTGGATTCAACCTACGCAAAGTCAGCTTTGCATACAGTGGGTAATGCAGAATTTCAACAGTTTAAGTTCTTGGTGGACTTAAAGAATGATTCTTTGGCAATGTTTGTTTATCGTGCACCAGAGGTTAATAAGAAGCCTTTAGTGTCTTCTAATGATTTAGCGCGTGTTGTATTCGCTCAGGTGGGTAATAAGAAGGTATTGACTGTGTCTGAAAGGAAATCAACAAATGATAATGATCCGAAAAACGGCGAAGCTCCTTTTATCTCTGTAGCAAAAGGAACTCCTGCTCAAATCGCATCAGGTACAGGAGTTTACTTCCTGAAGAGTGCAAGTGAAGGTGTTAATGGTGGTAAATATCTTACAGGAGATGGCCAAGATTTGGTAGCGATGACCGGCACTCCGTCTGTCAACCATCCGGAAGGACAGTGGTATATTAAAGAAGACAATGGTATGTATAGCATTGTAGACCGTAAGAGTAATACATCTTTATTGCTGAAAGGTGAAGTTTTCGCCGTTCAGGGAATGGAAAATACTTATACATTCGGTGGTAATGCAGACTCTATTATTGTGATACCGCAGGAAGTGGATTTCGACAACAAGTTCCTGGGGTCTGCTAACTTCACAAAAGATGATATTGCCAATAAGGGTTATGTATTGAATTTGACTCCTGCCGGTGCTGAAACAAGCAATACGTATGCTATGACTGCCGATTCAATTCTCCAGATTAAAGCGGGTGATGCGAAAGAAGCTGTTATCTTCAAACTGGTTGCTGTTGATACTACAGACGCAGGAGGTGCTAAGGCATTAGGTGATGAAATTAATATCGTTACCTATAAACTGAAATCACAATTCAGCGATAAATATATGGCTTATGACACAAAGGCAAAGAGCATGAAGATTTCTGATTTCACGAAGGCTACTGAATTCCATTTCAATACAGATGTTGATGGTGGTAAGTATAATTTGGAAGTCGTGGAAGGTGATGCTAAAGGTAAGTTTGTAACAGCTGATTATTCTTCTTCTAATATAGTATTGACGGAAACTCCGGCATACTTCAATTTTGTCGAAGTAGATGCTCCTGAATACGGTACGTTTGAAACAGGTCATAAACGTTTTACTTCAGATGCAAAATCGTTGACGATGAATACGTTAAACCTGTTTGCTGAGTTGAAGTCGGAAGGGCAAGAAATCTTGAAATCAACGTATGAAAAAGATAATTTCAGTTTGAAGTTGATCAAATCGGAGGCATCAACAGCTGAAATGCCGTTGTATTTCATTACAACTGTAATGGCTAACGAGGCTGCTAAGGCAGAAGCAGTACAGACACGCTACTACATGGTTCCCGGTCGTGATTCTTCATTGGTTGATACAAAGGATAATTATCGTGTACATTTCATTGCAAATGATACGATTGAGACGATGAAGGAAAGCAAGAAGAATCCAGCTCTGTGGGCTTTGAAAGTAACAGAAAGCGGAAATTATCGTTTGGAAAGTTATCAAGAAATGAACCGTGACATTACACAAGAAGTGAAACCAATGTATTTGGGAGTGGCTGATAATGTAGTTGTTATGTCAACGACAGGTGTGGAGTTCTCTTTAGCAGATGCTCCATCTCCTGTAGCCAACGAATCTATCGAAGCTCCGACTACTATCAAAGTGATCGGTGGTAATGGTGAATTCCAGATCCGTAATGCTGGTGGCAAGAAAGTTACCTTGTCTAACATTTTGGGACAGACAATCGGTTCTCGCTTTATCTCATCTGATAATGAATCTGTTCAGACAGCTAGAGGCGTTGTGATCGTTTCAGTAGAAGGTGACAAAGCTTATAAAGTGATTGTGAAGTAAAAAAATCGAAAGATAGATATCAAATAAAAAACCGGTTCTCATGATTGTGGGAACCGGTTTTTTTATGGTACAAAGAAAAAGATTTTTATTCTTCCGTCTTACTCTCCAGTTTGCTTTTCAAATAAGCGATCCGTTTGGTTGACTTCTCTTTTTCTTTCTGAAGATTTTCCAGGTCGCTTAACACTGTAGCCAGTTCGAAAGTAGCGGCAATAGCCTTTTTGTCTCCGTCTGCAATATAGATTGTATAGGGCTTGCCTCCTGTGTAGTCAACTTTAATACGTTCTTTTATATTAGTTGAAATAAACTTGGCGGCATCAATACCTTTTTCACCTTTGTAAGTCACAACCTCTGTTGTTTTCCCCAGGTCTTTAAAGCGATAATTCACTCCGCCGTCATACGGGATAGAAGCAGTTTCGGCAAACTGACCGTCTTTGGTACTGACTTTGATGCCGGTATGATTGATCGGTGCACCGCCATAGAAAACGCTGGCAAGATAAATCTCACCTTTTTCATTCACCCCGCTACGGATATAACAACGCTGTACGTTCCGTTCCACCGTTTGTTGTTTCCAGATATAATTACCTATCTCTTCATAGACACTGTCTTTTTCAAAAACGAATCCTTTTTTCAGACCTTCTGCCTCTTCCGCTTTGATAGGGATCAGACTGTCGCAAAAAGCGATATTCCTTTCCGCTTCTTTTACCTCCACAAGCCGCATAAGTGAAAGCCCCTCTTTTAAGACTTTGAATTCTTTCGGATAGAGTGCGCGGATACTGTCTATTTCACTCTTTGCCGCGAAGAGCTCATTCCGTTCATACATGCTTTGAGCATTGCTCAACCGAGCCCGTGCTTCCTTTTCCGCATTGTTGCAGGCTGCCAGTGTTACGGCGGCAAGTGCAATACATATTGCTGACTTCTTCATGTTGTTTATCTTATTCGTTCTGTCTGCAAAGATATATTTTTTATCTTTGCAGTCTCAACGAGCGAGATAAATAAAGCGAATGTATATAGATCAGGAAGATATTTTAAATCATATATCGGCAAAGCCGTTCCGCATCATATCTGAGGCTGCAGACGAATTAGGTGTTGAAGCTTACGTGATTGGCGGTTACGTCAGGGATATTTTTTTATACCGTCCTTCAAAAGATATTGATGTCGTTGCAGTAGGCTGCGGAATAGAATTAGCAAAAGCAGTAGCTAACAAGTTAGGCAAAAAGACACATCTGTCCGTGTTTAAGAACTTCGGGACGGCACAGGTAAAATCCGGTGACCTGGAGATTGAGTTTGTCGGTGCACGGAAAGAATCGTACAGCCATGACAGCCGGAAACCGATCGTGGAAGACGGTACGCTGGAAGACGATCAGAACCGGCGCGACTTTACGATCAATGCCTTGGCTTTGTGTCTGAACAAGGACCGTTACGGAGAATTGGTCGATCCTTTCGGAGGTTTGGACGATATGGATAATCTGATTATCCGTACGCCTCTCGATCCGGATATAACCTTCAGCGACGATCCGTTGCGTATGATGCGTGCAGTCCGTTTTGCATCTCAACTAGGCTTCTTTATCCATCCCGACACGTTCGATGCGATCGAGCGTAACAAGGAGCGGATCTCCATCATTTCTAAGGAGCGGATTGTGGATGAACTGAATAAGATTGTCCTTTCCCCAAAACCTTCCATCGGTTTTGAGTTGTTGGATAAAAGCGGTTTACTGCCTCTTATTTTCCCGGAACTCTGTGCATTGAAAGGTGCTGAGACAAAAGAAGGCATCGGTCATAAGGATAACTTTGCCCATACATTGATGGTATTGGACCGTCTGAGTAAGACGACGGATAATCTGTGGCTCCGTTGGAGTGCCATTTTCCATGATATCGGCAAACCCGCAACCAAGCGTTTCGACCCTCGTCTAGGTTGGACATTCCACAACCATAACTTTATCGGTGAGCGTATGCTGCCGGGAATTTTTCGCCGCATGAAGTTGCCGATGAACGAAAAGATGAAGTACGTACAGAAGATGGTGACACTCCACATGCGTCCGATCGCCCTGGCAGACGACGAAGTGACCGACTCGGCCATCCGTCGTTTACTATTCGATGCCGGTGACGATATCGACGATCTGATGAAGCTCTGTGAGGCAGATATCACTAGTAAGAATCCGGAAAAAGTCCGCCGCTTCCTGAATAACTTCCGTCTGGTCCGTGAAAAGTTGGCTGATATCGAGGAGAAAGACCGGGTTCGTAATTTCCAACCCCCTGTTTCCGGTGAGGAAATCATGGAGACATTTGCCCTTCCTCCTTCACAACCCGTAGGAGTGTTGAAAGAAGCCATAAAGAATGCCATCCTGGATGGAGTGATTCCTAATGAGCACGAAGCCGCCTATCAGTTTATGTTGCAGCGGGCAGAAAAGATGGGACTAAAGCCTGTGAAGTAACGAAATAAATCCTATCTTTAGGGTCTCAATTCGTAATTGTAAAATTAATATTATCATGAAAAACAGAAAATTAAGAATGGGCATGGTAGGCGGCGGAAGTGACGCTTTTATCGGTGCGATCCATCGTCGTGCTGCCTTTATGGACAATCAGATTGAATTAGTTTGCGGATGTTTCAGCGTAGACCCTGAAATATCTAAAAGTTCCGGACTTTCTTATTTCTTGCCGGAAGACCGTATTTACAGTACTTATCAGGAAATGTTCGAACACGAAATGACTTTGCCGGAAGGCGAACGGATGGATTTTGTGACCATCGTAACACCTAACCGCTGGCATTTCGAACCCGCTATGATGGCTTTGGAAAGAGGATTCCATGTGGTAGTGGATAAACCGATGACCTTCTCATTGGAAGAAGCCAAACAACTTCAGAAAAAGGTGGAAGAGACTGGGCTGATCCTGGCGCTTACGCATGTGTACTCCGCTTATCCGGCAGTAAAAGAAGCGAAAGCCCGTATTGCCCGAGGGGATCTGGGTACGCTTCGCCGTGTATATGTGGAATATCTGCAGGGGTGGCTTTCCGACCGTATCGAACTGCAGGGCGGAAATAATGCCGGATGGCGTACAGACCCGAAACGCTCAGGGAAAGCAGGCTGTATCGGTGATATAGGTACGCACGCCTGGCATCTGAGTGAATATATAACCGGTCTGAAAGTACAGGAAGTTTGTGCCGACCTGAATGCGTTTGTTCCCGGTCGTCCGATCGATGACGACGGTGCCGCTTTCCTTCGTTATGAAAACGGGGTAGTCGGAACGCTTACCGCCTCACAGATTGCTGCCGGAGAAGAAAACAACATCCGTATCCGCATTTACGGTGATAAAGGCGGTTTGGAATGGCAGCAGCAGGAACCGAATACTTTATATGCAAAATGGTCGAATAAACCGACCGAAGTGATTCGTATGGGAAACAACGGTTTCATCGGTGATACGGCTAAGATGAATACCCGTACTCCGGGAGGTCATCCGGAAGGCTTTATCGAAGCTTTTGCCAATATTTACCGGAATTTTGCCCATACCGTAATGAGTGTCAAGAAAGGTGAAACTCCCTGTGAGGAATGCCTGGACTTTCCGACTGTTTATGACGGCGTGAGAGGAATGCAATTCATTGAAACGATGGTGGAAGCCGGATACAATGAAAATGTGAAATGGCAGAAGTGGGTAGATTGATTACCGCACATTAGTAAATCAAAGATAGAAATGAAATTAAAAATGTTAGTTTGCTGTTGTTCCTTGATCGGAATGACAGCATTCGCTCAAAAGAATGAGTGGAGAGATCCGAACGTGAATGCGGTGAACCGTGCCCCGATGCATGCGAACTACTTTGCGTTCGAAACAGCAGATGCAGCGTTAAAGGGATGTAAAGAATCATCAGCCAATTTTATGACTTTGAACGGAACCTGGAAATTTAACTGGGTGAAAGATGCCGATGCACGTCCTACTGATTTTTACCAGGTCGGTTTCAATGACAAAGGATGGGCGAATATGCCTGTACCCGGTATTTGGGAACTGAATGGTTTCGGCGATCCTATTTATGTGAATGTAGGATATGCCTGGCGGAACCAGTTCAAGAATAACCCACCTGAAATACCTGTAGAAAACAATCATGTCGGTTCTTATCGTAAAGAAATAGTTATTCCGGCAGACTGGAAAGGTAAGGAGATTTTTGCTCATTTCGGTTCGGTGACTTCCAATATGTATCTTTGGGTGAACGGCCAGTATGTCGGTTACAGCGAAGACAGCAAACTCGAAGCTGAGTTCGATTTGACAAAATACCTGAAACCGGGCAAGAACCTGATCGCGTTCCAGACTTTCCGCTGGTGTGACGGCACGTATCTGGAAGACCAGGATTTCCTGCGTCTGTCAGGTGTCGGTCGCGACTGCTATCTGTATGCACGCAATCCCAAATATATTCAGGATATCCGTGTGACTCCGGATTTGGATGCCCAGTATAAGGATGCGACATTGAATGTGAGCCTGAACCTGAAAGGTAGCGGGACGGTAGACTTGAAATTGTTGGACAAACAAGGCAATCCGGTTGCTACGGCTTCCTTAAAGGGATCGGGTAAAGTATCGACAGACATCGCTGTTGCCAATCCGTTAAAATGGACGGCTGAAACACCGAACCTCTATACATTGGTGGCCACTTTGAAAGATGGTAATAAGGAACTGGAAGTTATTCCGGTAAAGGTCGGTTTCCGTAAGATCGAACTGAAGAACAGTCAGATACTGGTAAACGGTCAGCCGGTATTGTTCAAAGGAGCAGACCGTCATGAAATGGATCCGGACGGAGGTTATGTCGTATCCCGCGAACGTATGCTGCAGGATATCAGAATAATGAAAGAGTACAACCTCAATGCGGTTCGTACCTGTCACTATCCGGATGCGAATTTGTGGTATGACCTGTGCGACGAATACGGTATCTATGTCGTTGCCGAAGCGAATGTGGAATCTCACGGTATGGGATATGGCGAAGAAACACTGGCTAAGAATCCGTTATATGCAAAAGCACATATGGAGCGTAACCAGCGTAATGTACAGCGTGGTTTCAACCATCCGTCCATCATCTTTTGGTCGTTAGGTAATGAAGCTGGTTTCGGACCGAACTTCGAAGCATGCTACACCTGGATCAAAAATGAAGACAAGAGCCGTGCCGTTCAGTACGAACAGGCCGGAACGAATGAATTTACCGATATCTACTGCCCGATGTATTTGGATTATAAAAGATGTGAAGACTATTGCAACGGTAATGTCGATAAACCGCTTATCCAGTGTGAATATGCACATGCAATGGGTAATTCACAGGGTGGATTTAAAGAATATTGGGATCTTGTCCGTAAGTATCCGAAGTATCAGGGTGGTTTCATTTGGGACTTTGTGGATCAGTCTTTGCGTTGGAAGAATGACAAAGGTGTTGAATTTTATGGCTATGGCGGTGACTTTAACCGTTATGATGCAACCGATAACAACTTCCTCGATAATGGTTTGATCAGTCCGGATCGTAAACCGAATCCGCATATGCATGAAGTAGGCTATATCTATCAGTCTATTTGGGTAACTCCTTCCGACCTGGCAAACGGTGTCGTGAATGTGTATAATGAGAACTTCTTCCGTAATCTCGACGGTTATTATGCTGAATGGGAACTGTTGGCTGAGGGTGAAGTGATACAGACCGGTATGATCAAGGATCTGGATGTCGCTCCGCAGCAGACTAAATCTGTAAAGTTGAATTATAGTACGGAAGGTATATGTAAATGTAAGGAATTACTGCTGAATGTGGCTTTCAAACTGAAGAAAGCGGAAACGATGCTTCCTGCCGGACATACGGTTGCCAAGAATCAGCTGGTGGTTCGTCCGTACAAAGCTCCTGAATTGAAACTGGCTAATGTGGAGAAGACCAATATTGCTACTGTCATTCCGACAATCAAAGAGAACGATTATAATTACCTGATCGTTTCCGGCGAGAACTTCCTGATCGAATTTAATAAGCATGACGGATTCCTTTGCAAATACGATGTGAAAGGACTGGCTTTGATCGATGAAGGCGGAAAGCTGACACCGAACTTCTGGCGTGCACCGACCGATAACGATATGGGTGCCGGTTTGCAGAAAAAATATGCTGCCTGGAAAGAACCGGGTCTGAAGCTGACTTCACTGACGAATAAGATCGAGAACGGTCAGGCTGTAGTAAATGCTGAATATACGATGGAAGCCGTATCGGCTAAATTGTCTATATCCTATACTATAAATAATGAAGGTGCGGTAAAAGTATCACAGAAGATGGTGGCCGACAAGTCAGCCAAGGTTTCCGATATGTTCCGTTTCGGTATGCAGATGCAGATGCCGGAAGAGATGTCGCTGATCAAGTACTATGGACGTGGTCCGTGGGAGAATTATTCAGACCGTAACAACGTAACTGACCTGGGTAAATTCTGCCAGACAGTCGATGAACAGTTCTATTCTTATATCCGTCCGCAGGAAACCGGTACAAAGACAGATATCCGCTGGTGGAAACAGACGAATAAGGGAGGTAATGGTTTGATGTTCGTCGCCGAGGCTCCGTTCTCTGCTTCCGCATTGAATTATTCGATCGAATCGCTGGACGACGGTGTACAGAAAGATCAGAGACATTCAGAGCTGGTCCCGAAAGTAGACTATACAAATCTTTGTATAGATAAAGCGCAAATGGGATTAGGTTGTGTGAACAGTTGGGGTACATTGCCACTGGAGAAATATCGTTTACCTTATGGTGATTATGAATTTACTTTCATTATGACACCTGTTCAATCCAATCTCTAGGAGTCTGAAAATAATTAAAAAAAGCATAATCAGTTTACTTATTACGTTAAATCAACTGGTTATGCTTTCTTTATATTAAGTAAAATGCTACTTTTATTGCCGATTTTTAAATCTAATTCTTAGACTAAGTGTAATTTAGAATACCATAAAAACAGATGGCTACTAACAAAAATTCTAATCGATATTCATCAGACCAAAAGAAGAAGAGTTTTTTTAAAGGAAAGACCTTTATGCTTCTTCTAGGGGGGATATGTGGTGCCGGGGTAATGATCCTGGCTTATAATACGTCCGTCTATTTCTCTTCAGACGAGTCGTGTATGATGTGCCATGTGCATCCGCATGTGGAAAGTAGTTGGAAATTATCCAAGCACGTAAATAACGGAAGCGGTGTGAAAGTTCATTGTGTGGACTGCCACCTTCCGCCTAAACACGATACCTGGAACCATTATACGGCAAAAGCTAAGCTGGGCCTGAAAGATGTCTGGTCTTTTATGACGAAAGACAGCGCCGATTTTGACTGGAACGTAAAGTCGGAATTGGAACATGCCGTTAAGTATATCCCGAACGAATCATGTAAAGAGTGTCACCAGAACTTGTTTCCGGAAGGAATCACAAACGATGGTATCACTGCACACCTTTATTATGATGAGAATGAAAAGAAACTGGACCTGCAGTGTATCAGCTGTCATCTGGATGCCGGACACTACAACCCGAATTACAACCATTCGAAGTTGACGGGTATACCTGGACTGGCCGGCTCTGCTGCTATCGATACCAGTCTGTATTTTAAAGAACCGACACAGGTTACAAGCTTCACGGACTATGTAGAACAGATACCCGGAACTCCGGTATCATTCAAGATGGTTGCTGTTCCGGGCGGTTCGTTCAAAATGGGTAGTACCAGCAAGGAACCGTTCCATGAACCGGACGAGGCTCCTGTCCGTACGGTGACAGTCAGCCCGTTCTTTATGGCTGAGGTGGAAGTTACCTGGGACCAGTACTGGTCGTTCTATGGTAATACGATGAGTGAAGGACGTACTCCTCCCGAAACTGTATATGCAAACAACAGCAATCCGGATGTAGATGCTATTTCCGGTCCTACACCACCGTTCGGATTCCCCGATCAGGGATGGGGTGGTGGCGACCGTCCGGCTATTACGATGACACATTATGCAGCAGAAACATTCTGCCAGTGGTTGTCGAAGAAGACCGGCAAGAAATATCGTCTGCCGACCGAAGCTGAGTGGGAATATGCAGCCCGTGGCGGTACGGAAACTCCTTACTTCTTCAGCGGTAGCCCGAAGGACTTCTCCGACCAGGGATTCTGGCGTAAGTTCTTTGACGCAAAGACCGACAGCATCAGCTCGTTCGTTATCTACAGTAAGAACAGTAAGAACAAGACACAGGAACCGGAACTGGTGAAAGCCAATCCGTTCGGATTAAAGAATATGTTGGGTAATGTCATGGAATATTGTGCAGACAAGTATGATCCTGAAGCTTATGGCAAAGGGGGCGAATCTGTAACAGATCCGTTGGTAACCGAAGGAACAGAGTGGGTAGTACGCGGAGGTAACTATACATCCGATGCTGCAGACTTGCGTTCGGCAGCCCGCGACTATACCAAACATGAAGCGTGGTTAAAGACCGACCCGCAGCAACCTAAAAGTATCTGGTGGTACTCTGATATACGTGGTATTGGTTTCCGCGTGGTTTGCGAGCCGGATTCATCAATGAAGTAGACTAGTGTAAATAATATCAATTCTTTAAATTTTGCTATATCATGAAAAAGGAAAACAGTATCAGTAGAAGATCATTTTTAAAGAGCTCCGCTATGGCCGGTGCACTGGGTGCAATTGGAACAGGTGGCGCAGCAGGTGTGGTTTTAACCTCATGTAGCAGTGGAGAAAAAGCAAATGCTTTGAAACCGCTGAAAGAACCGGGTACTTATTATATCCCGGAACTGCCCGACCTGGCAACAGACGGACAAGAACTGAAAGCTGGTGTTATCGGTTGCGGCGGACGTGGTTCCGGTGCTGCTTTCAATTTCCTGAATGCTGCGAATGGCGTAACTATCGTTGCGTTGGGCGATACATTCAAAGAAAGAATCGACGGACTGGCTGATAAACTGAAAAAAGATAAGAATATAGATATTCCGGAAGACAAGCGTTTTGTCGGTCTGGATGCTTATAAGCAGGTAATAGACAGTGGGGTAGATGTGGTGATCATTGCAACTCCTCCTGTATTCCGCCCGGTACATTTCCAGTATGCGACAGAAAAGGGAAAACATTCATTCCTGGAAAAACCGATCTGTGTGGATCCGGTTGGTTATCGTACGATCATGGCTACTGCCAAACAGGCGGAAGCTAAGAATCTTCGCGTGATCACTGGTACACAGCGTCATCACCAGCGTCCTTATGTAGAGTCTTACAAGAAGATCATGGAAGGTATGATCGGTGAGATCACAGGCGGTACGGTTTACTGGAATCAGAATATGTTGTGGTTCCGCGAGCGTCAAAAAGAATGGAACGATTGCGAATATATGATCAAAGACTGGGTGAACTGGAAATGGTTATCCGGTGACCATATCGTAGAACAGCATGTACATAATATCGATGTATTTACCTGGTTCAGTGGCTTGAAGCCGGTAAAAGCTGTCGGCTTCGGTTCTCGTCAGCGTCGTATTACCGGTGATCAGTATGATAACTTCAGCATCGATTTCACGATGGAGAACGGTATCCATTTGCATAGTATGTGTCGCCAAGTAGACGGTTGTGCCAACAATGTCAGCGAATTTATCCAAGGAACGAAAGGCTCATGGAACAGTGCAACGATGGAGATCAAAGACCTTGCCGGCAATGTGATTTGGAAATATGACTACGAAGCAGAGAAAGCCAACTTCAAGCAGAACGACCCGTATACACTGGAACACGTAAACTGGATCAACAGCATCCGTGGCAACAAACCGCTTCAGCAGGCTACTGAAACAGCCGTATCGAACATGGCTGCTATCATGGGACGTGAATCTGCTTATACGGGAGCTGAAACGACATGGGATGCCATGACTGCTTCTCCGCTGGATTATACTCCGAAAGACCTCAATCTGGGTAAGATGGATATGAGTTCATTCACAGTTCCGGTACCGGGTAAACCTCGTGATACAAAATAAGTAACGATATGTCATTGAATAGAAGAAACTTTTTAAAAACAACATTATCCGGTGCTGCAGTAGCTGCTGTCAGTACCGGTGCGTTGGCTTCTTGTGCCGGTAAGGCTTCTTCGGATGAACAATGTCCGGAGACAAAGTCCTGCTGCAACACAAAAGCAAAACTGAACATCTCTTTCCAGGAAGGTATTGCGCCGGGTGAAAACCTGAACCAGAAGCTGGACTATATGGAGAAGCTGGGTGTGGTCGGTTTCGAACCGGGCGGACGCGGACTGAAAGACCGGGTGAAAGAGATCAAAGAGGCTCTGAACGGTCGTGATATCAAGGTCAGTGCTATTTGTGCCGGCTTTGAAGGATTTATCCTTTCTACCGATCCTGCTATTCGTAAGAAATGTATGGATACAATGAAGGAGATCATCACCGCAGCCGGCGAGCTGGGGTCGACAGGTGTTATCATCGTTCCGGCGTTCAACGGGCAGGTCCCCGCGCTTCCTCATAACCAGGAAACCCGTGACTTCCTGTGCGAACAGTTTACGGAGATGGGTAATCATGCTGCACAGAACGGAACGACCGTGATTTTTGAACCTCTGAACCGCAAAGAATGTTTCTATATGCGTCAGGTGGCCGATGCAGCTTCCATATGCCGTGATATCAACAATCCGGGTGTACGTTGCATGGGGGACTTCTGGCATATGACCTGGGAGGAAACGTCCGATATGGGAGCGTTCCTTTCAGCGGGTGACTATCTGCAGCACGTGCACGTGGCAAGCCGTAAACGTCGCAGCATGCCGGGTGAAGACGGTGAGGCGGATAATTATGTAGACGGCTTCAAAGGTTTGAAGATGTTAGGTTATGATAAATACGTAAGTTTCGAATGCGGATGCCAGGGTGATCGCAACATTGTTGTCCCTGCCGCAGTAGAACTCTTGCGTAAACAATGGGAAGAAGCATAAACTATGCCTTTAGTATATCCAAATATGCAAATGAGTGAGGTGGTGGAGGAACATCCCTCACTCATTCCTGTAATCAACCGGTTTGGTATCCGCCTCGGATTGGGGGATAAATCGGTGAAAACGATCTGTGAAGAATATCAGCTGGATACGGATTTCCTGCTGACGGTAATAAACACGTTCCTGAACGAGGAATATTTCCCGGAAAGGAAGTTGCAGACCTTCCATACTTCGCAGATCATCGATTACCTGACCAAGACCAACCAATATTATTTACGTTATCAACTGCCGAACATAGAGCGGCATCTGACTTCTTTTATCTCTATGAGTACCCCGGGAAACAATACGTTGAATCTGATCGGCAAATTCTTCTCTTCTTTTAAGGAAGAGTTGACGGCGCGTATCGAGAAAGACGACACGGTTTGGTTCCCTTATTGCCAGGCATTAAGTGAGAAGATCAACGGTTGTCAGGCTTCCGGCGAAACGGGAGTGCTTCAACTTGGCGGTGAGCAGCGGCTGGAAGATCCTATCGAGGCGTTGTTGTCCGATCTGAAAGGCATAATGGTTAAACACCTGTCGGGTGATTACAATGAGAATTTATGTTATGCCGTGATCTTCGGCATCAGCAGCCTTGAAAAAGACATCAAACAACATAATCGTATCCGTTACCGTATTCTGACTCCGATGGTATCAGCCATGGAGAAACTGTGTAAATAATCCGTATTGATGCATAGAACCAAGCAAATAGCAATCATTTTATCCGATACTTTGCAGAGCATTGGTCTTCAGAGCTTGCTTACCGACTATTTCCCTCCTGTGGAAGTGTGTTGGTTTCCTACGTTCGATGCTTTCAATGTTGACGGTTGCAACGATACGTTCGATTACTATTTTACCTCACCTGAAACACAGGTAATGAATGGTGATTTTTTCCTGCCTCGCCGTAGTAAAACGGTTGTGTTAATCAATGGGGGAGAAGGTGACGGTGGTATCTCTACCACGAACCATATCACGGTAAAAGCCTCCCAGGAGATAATCATCGAGCAGTTACAGCAATTGCTAGCCAACGATAACTCCACCAATCTATCTGGAGATACGAACAAAGACCTTTCTACCCGTGAAACCGATGTCCTCCAATTGATCGTAAAAGGTATCACCAACAAGGAAATAGCGGATAAATTAAGCATCAGCTTGAACACGGTCCTCACTCACCGAAAGAATATCACTACTAAATTAGGTATCAAAACCGTTTCCGGCCTGACTTTTTATGCCATCATGAATGGGATCATCTCAGGGGATGATATAGAATTGTAGAATAGCATTATAGTGCTGAATTGTTTAGCATGGTAGTGTTAAAATCACTACATGTAGTGATTGATTGTCTTCTATCTTTCCTGTTTCTTTGCAATTGAAAAATACTAATAGTTCGAGTACAATGAAACAACGCTGTCTGTGTGTGCTGGTTGTCAGCTCTCTTTTGGGTTTACAAGCTATGAAGGCTGATGAAATAAAAGTGAATGTCAATGAAAACGATACCATCAAAACGTATAATATCGATGAGGTGGTGGTGACTTCTTCCACGAAAGAAACGAATGATTTACGCTTATTGCCCAGTTCTGTTTCCATCATTTCCCCCCAGGCTATTTCCGGACGGCAGATCGATGCGTTGAAAGATATCAGTTCCTTTGTCCCTAACCTGTATATGCCGGATTACGGTTCGAAGATGACTTCGGCTATTTATATCCGTGGTATCGGTGCACGAAGCAGCGGACAATCGATCGGACTTTATGTGGATAATGTGCCGTATCTCGATAAGAGCACATTTGATTTCGAACTGAACGATATCCAGCGTATGGAGGTGTTGCGTGGTCCGCAGGGAACATTGTACGGACGTAATGCGATGGGAGGAATCGTGAATATCTATACGCTTTCACCTTTAAATTACCAGGGGACGAAACTGTCCTTGTCCGGTGGAAATTATGGCGCATTCAAGGCAAAGGGAGCCCATTACCGGAAGTTGAGCGACAATGTAGGCATTTCCCTTAGTGGTTATTACGATCGGAATGACGGATTCTTCGTCAATGAATATAGTGATACACGGGCCGATAAAGAAGAATCGGCAGGCGGTCGTTTCAAGCTGGACTGGTTGATCAAACCGAACCTGAAAGCGCAATATACATTCAATTACGACTATGTCAATCAGCGGGCGTTTCCTTACGGATTATATGATAAGGCAACGGGGACGGTTGCTCCGATCCGCATCAACGATCCCAGTTCTTATGAACGGAATATGCTGAATAATAGTCTTTATCTGGAATGGAAAACGGATAATATCCTACTTTCTTCTACTACTGCCTACCAGTATCTGAAGGATGATATGAAGATGGACCAGGACTATACAGAGAAGTCGGTCTTCACACTGAACCAAAAGCAGAAACAATATGCCTGGAGTGAAGAAGTGGCGATCCGTTCCAACCATAAGAAGAACTATCAGTGGAGTTTCGGGGCGTATGGCTTTTATAATAGTCTGAATACGGACGGGCCGGTTATCTTTAAGGAGGATGGCTTAAAGGATATCTTGCAGGATGCATTTGACAAGATGATCGGTAATAACCCGAATGCTCCTAAATTGACTGTGTATGGAGACGATAAGAATCAAATCTATTTCCCCGGTTATTTTAAAACGCCTACATTCGGCTTTGCCGCTTTTCATCAGTCTACTTATAATAACTTGTTCGTAGACGGACTTTCTATTACAGCTGGTATCCGTTTGGATTATGAAAAAGCGAAGCTGGATTATGATTCGGCTGTCGACAGTATGAAGATTGGGGTGTCGATGATGGGGAGGCCGCTGGGGACTTATCCGATGGAAGCACATTTGAAAGATAAGACATCACAGGACTTTTTACAGGTTTTGCCGAAGGTCTCCTTGCGTTACCAGTGCAGCCCGGGAACTTTTACTTACGTGTCTGTAGCAAAAGGGTACAAAACGGGCGGCTATAATGTGCAAATGTTCGGTGACCTGGTGCAGGAATATGCAAAATATGACCTGATGAAGAAGTTCATGCCTGCTGAAGCAGAAAAAAATAAACCGTCGGATGTAGAGTCGGTAGCTTCCTATAAACCTGAACATAGCTGGAACTACGAATTAGGCGTCCGCAGCGAATTGATTAAAAACCGGCTGAATGCAGAGTTGACATTTTTCTATATGGATATACAGGATATCCAGTTGACAACCTTTGCGGAGAATGGCAGTGGCCGTATGATCACCAACGGAGGAAAAGCGGACAGCTATGGTGTGGAAGTAAGCCTTCGCAGCCTGATTGCCGAGGGATTGACTGCCGATCTGAATTATGGTTTTACCCGTGCTACATTCCGTGATTATCTGGCTATCGACAGGGAAAGCAAGCTGGAGGTAAATTACAAGGATAACTTTGTCCCTTATACTCCGCGTCATACCGTAAGCCTGGGATTACAATATACGAAGTTGCTACGTAATTGCTGGTTGGATCAGTTTACTGTTTCTGCACAGTGCGCCGGAGCCGGGAAGATTTTTTGGACGGAAAAGAATGATATCAGCCAGGACTTTTATGCCGTGTTGAACGCCAAGGCTGGTGTACGTAAAGGGGCAGTCAATCTGAATGTATGGAGTCGTAATATAACAAATACGGATTATCAAGCATTTTATTTCGAATCATTCAACAATTCATTCATACAAAAAGGCAAACCGTTCCAGATCGGGGCAGAGGTTGCAGTAACTTTCTAAATGGATACTATGATTCAAAATTTATCAGAATTGAACCTATTCAGATCGTATTAGGGAACGCAGATGACGCAGAATACGCAGATGCTCGCAGACTTTTTATTTTCTTTAAAACAATATATTATCTGCGTTTATCTGCGCTCGTCTGCGCCATCTGTGTTCCTTAATACAAACTGGATATATAGTTCAACTTTTATACTGGATCGTTGTTAATTTATTTATTATCAATAACTTGTATAATGTGGTCGACCAGAGAGCCCAAATCTCGTTTAAAACGAGTGAAAACTTGTTTAAAACGAGCTTACAGTCCGTTTAAAACGAAAAAAATCTCGTTTTAAACGAAGTGAGGGTTCGTTTTAAATGAGTTTTTGGGGAATCTAAAAATAATTTATATGAAGATATTACTTTTATTCTGTTGTTTGTCTCTTTCTGTTCTATCTGTACAAGCAGACGACCAGGATACAACGAAAGTCCGTCAGGTCGATCTGAACGAGGTGGTAGTCCGGTCATTTAAACAAAACAGAGACTTACGTTTGGAGCCGCTGTCGGCCTCGTCTGTTACCGGTACGGCTATACAGAATAAGAATATCACAGGTATCAAGGAGTTCAGCTCATTCATTCCCAACCTGTTTATGCCTGATTACGGTTCAAAATTGACTTCTCCTGTTTATATTCGGGGGATCGGTTCGAAGATTAATGCGCCTTCCGTCGGACTTTATGTGGATGGTATCCCTTATTTTGAAAAGTCGGCATTCGATTTTGACTTTGCTGAAATAGACCGCGTAGAAGTATTGCGCGGCCCGCAGGGAACCTTGTACGGACGTAATACCATGGGAGGGATTATTAATGTATATACCAAATCTCCCTTGAAATATCAGGGGATGAATGCCTCTGTCTCTAACGGTACGTACGGTGCCCGCGATTATGCTCTTTCCCGTTATGCGAAGATAGGAGAGAAATTCGGTTATTCCCTTTTGGCCAATTATAACAGGAGTGACGGCTATTTCACGAATTTGTTTACCGACAAAAGAGCAGACGACCAAAAAAGCGGTTCCGGACGTATCCGGCTGGAATGGCAACCGACGGAGCAGTGGTCGCTTGGCTTGATGAGTTCTTACGATTATTCCAAGCAGGGAGGGTATCCGTATGCTGTCTGCGATTCGCTGACACATCGGCCCGGTGATGTGAATTATAATGACTATAGCTTTTATAAACGGGTCATGTCGACAACCGGTCTGACTGCTGAGTATAAAGGAACCGGCTATAGCCTGAGCAGCAAAACTGCCTTTCAGTATCTGTCGGACCATCAGGGTATCGACCAGGACTTCTCTCCGGCAAGCGTTTATTTTGCTAAGCAGGACCAGAAGCAGAAGATGTTTTCAGAGGAGTTCAATCTGAAATCGACAACGCCCCACCGGTATAAGTGGTTGTTTGGAGCTTTCGGTTTTTGGCAAGGTATTGACAATACCGTGATACTGGATTATCTGGCACAGAAATACACGACCCGCAAAATCTATGATACGCCGACTTACGGCTTTGCCCTGTACCATCAGTCCACTTTCGATGATCTCCTGTTCGACGGTCTCTCTGCTACTTTCGGTATACGGTATGATTACGAACGTGCATCTACCGATTTTATCGGTTTTAAAGAAACTGAAGAGAAAACAGAACAATTGGATGCCTTTTACAGTAAACTGAAATTCAGCCAGGTGACACCTAAGTTTGCGTTACAGTACCTGTTCCCGTCTTCGGGGATCCTCTATGCCACAGTGACGAAAGGGTATAAAACCGGTGGGTTCAATACCTCTTTCGAGCGTGAGGAGGATCGTTCTTTCCGACCGGAAACGAGCTGGAACTATGAGGTGGGCGGCAAGCATCCTTTTTTGGATAACCGGCTGCGTGCCGATATCGCCTTCTTTTGGATCGACTGGAAGAATCAACAGATCAGTCAGACACTTCCTTCCGGTCGCGGTTCCATGTTGACCAATGCCGGTCGGAGTGAGAGCAAAGGGGTAGAGGTCAGCCTGCAGGGGAATCCGGTGAACGGGTTGATGGTGCAGGTGAATTATGGTTTTACCCATGCTACTTTTAAAGACTATGTCGACGAGAAGAAGAAGATCGATTATTCGGGCAACTATCTCCCGATGGTGCCGTCGCATACATTTGCAGTCGGTGCCGATTATACGATTCCGACACCTTGTTCCCATATCGACCGTATCATGATCAGTACAAATTTTACCGGTGTGGGAGAGATCCATTGGAAAGAAGATAATAAAGTTACTCAATCTTTTTACGGACAATTGAACGGAAAGGTGTCAATAACCAAAGGATTCGCTACCTTTGCAATCTGGGCTAAGAATATCACCAATACACAATATACCGCCTTTTATTTTGAATCGGGAGGAAAAGGACTGGCACAGTCGGGACGTCCGTTTACGATTGGCGGTAGTGTGGCAATAGCACTTTGATATGATACAAAAAAATAAAGCGTTCAACCTCGGAACCTTTTTCTGCCTGTATATTGCGCAGACCATTCCGATGAGTTTCTTCTCCACCGTCATCCCGGTCATGATGCGGCAGGAGAATTTTTCCTTGTCCGCCATCGGGCTATTGCAACTGATCAAGCTGCCCTGGATATTGAAATTCCTGTGGTCGCCGATGGTAGACCGTCATGCCCGGACAACGGGCGATTATAAACGGTGGATTTTCTCTTCCGAACTGATCTATGCCGTCCTGATCTTTGCTGTTGCCTTTCTTGATTTCAAGACAGACTTTTATACGATTATCGCCTTGATTATCGTGTCGTTTATCGCTTCAGCCACACAGGATATAGCGACCGATGCGCTGGCGGTTCTTTCTTTTAGCCGGAAGGATAAAAGCCTGGTGAACAGTATGCAGTCGATGGGCAGTTTTGGTGGTTCGATGATCGGTGGCGGTGTGTTACTGCTCTTGTTCAAACAATTGGGATGGAATAGTCTGTTGCCGTGTGTGGCCCTGTTCGTGATAGTTGCTTTGCTCCCGTTGCTGTTCAATCGAGGTCTGGAGATTGCCCCCAAAGATACACACGAACGGGCGAAGAAAGCGGATGTCTTCTATTTCTTCGCCCAAAAGAATATATGGAAACAGATCGGTTTCCTGTTCCTTTATTATTCAGGACTGATCGGCACGCTGGCGATGTTGAAGCCTTATTTGGTCGACCTGGGATATTCGATGAAAGAGATCGGGGTGATGAGCGGGGTGATCGGTACCTCCTTCGGTTTTGTATTTTCTTTTATCGGAGGTTTTATTGTACGCCGGATCGGACGGCATTGGGCGCGTATCCTGTTTTCCGTCTTTGTATTGCTTGCCACACTCTACTTCCTGGGGCTTTCTTATGTGACTCCGACGCTCGGAATGTTGTACATGGGGATTGCCTTGCTTTGGGGAAGCTACGGGATGGCTACCATTGTGGTATATACTACCGCTATGGATTGCGTGCGCCCCGGACGGGAAGGTACTGACTTTACGGTACAGACTGTGATCACCCATCTGAGCGGAATGCTGATGGCCATCTTGAGCGGGAAAATAGCCGATCATACCGGCTATCACGGACTGTTTTTCTTTGAAGTCAGCCTGGCCCTCTTGTCACTTGTTTATATATTGATCGTGTTTAGAAAAGAGAAAGAAACAGCATAGTTATGATACAAAACTTATTACAAAAATACAATGTGCCGGTTCCGAGGTATACCAGCTATCCGCCGGCCAATTATTTTACGGATACATTTACAAATACAGATTATGAAGCTGCCATAGAAGCCTCCAATACTGCCAGTCCCGGACATATCTCTTTCTATGTACATATTCCTTTCTGCCGTCATCTTTGTCATTATTGCGGATGCAATTCGTTTGCGATGATGAACCGGAGTGTGGTGGAACGTTATATAGAAGCCCTACATGTGGAGATCGATAAAGTGAAAGAACGGCTGGCTCCGGGACGAAAAATATCCCAGATACATTATGGCGGAGGAAGCCCTACGGCCATACCGGTATATGTTTTGAAAGAACTGAACGACCATCTGTTGGCCGGTTTTGAAACGATCGATCAGCCGGAAATAGCCGTGGAATGCCATCCCGGATACCTGGATGAAGAATATTGGCAGTACCTGACCGAAGCCGGTTTCAACCGCTTTAGCCTGGGTGTTCAGGATTTCAATGAAAAGGTATTGAAGACAGTAAACCGTCGTCCGGCTTTACTGCCGGTTGAAATGATCTTCCGGATCCTTCGCAGCAAAGGAGCACGTATCAATATGGATTTTATTTACGGATTGCCTTTCCAGACAGCCGAAAGCTTTTCCGAAACCATTACCCGGGCAGCCGTTTTACAGCCGGATCGTTTGGTTACTTTTTCTTATGCGCATGTCCCCTGGGTCAACCGGCAACAGCTGATCCTGGAAAAAGCCGGCCTTCCCGCCAGTGAGGAAAAGAGCCGTATGTTTGAAGCAGCGAAAGAAATATTGGGCGGTACCGGTTATAAAACCATCGGTCTGGATCATTTTGTACTTGAAGACGATGAATTGTATACCGCCCGGCAAAACGGACAGCTGCACCGTAACTTTCAGGGCTATTGTACCCGTCGTACGACAGGGCAGGTGTATGCTTTCGGTGTGACGGGCATAAGCCAACTGAGTTCCGCTTATACGCAGAACAGTAAAGATATTCACCGATATATCGAACAGATCGAAGACGGTTCGTTTGCCATAGCAAAAGGATATACATTAAGCCGCGACGAACAGATCACCCGCGAAGCGATCGAAACGCTGATGTGTAACTATACATTGAACTGGCAGGATGTGGCTACCCGCCTGTCTTGCCCTGTGGATGAGGTAAAAGCGGCAACTGCTTATGATGAAAAACGTATGCGGGAGTTTGCCGGGGACGGTTTGATCGAATATGACGATGATCATATCCGCATGACTTCCGAAGGCGCTCTTTTTGTTCGTAACGTGGCGGCATCGTTGGATAAACTGATGCTTCATTCTAATAAATCATTTTCTAAACCAGTCTGATATGGAACAGCATACTACGGATATTCTGATCATCGGAGCCGGCCTGACCGGTCTGACTATTGCTTTTCATCTCGTACGGGGTGGAAAACAAGTACATATTTTGGAGTGCAACGACCGGATAGGAGGACAGATACATACGTTTCGGGAAGACGGTTTTATCTTTGAAAGCGGTCCTAATACGGGAGTCGTTTCTTATCCGGAGGTGGCGGAGTTGTTTTCTGCTCTGTCTCCGGCCTGTGAGCTGGAGACGGCACACGAGGAAGCCAAGCGTCGCCTGATCTGGAAAGGAGATTCTTTTCGTGCTTTACCTTCAGGCTTGTTCAGTGCCGTGACGACTCCTTTATTTACGTTGGGCGACAAGTTCCGTATCCTGGGAGAACCGTTTCGTGCCAAAGGTACGAATCCGGACGAGTCGGTTGGGGAGTTGGCTGCCCGGCGTTTGGGGAAGTCTTTCCTGAACTATGCGGTCGATCCGTTCTTATCCGGAGTGTATGCCGGGGATCCGCTGAAGCTGGTAACTCGTTATGCTTTGCCTAAATTATACAATCTGGAACAACAATACGGAGGATTTATCAAAGGAACGATTGCCAAAGCCCGGCAACCTAAAACGGACCGCGACCGGTTGGCTACGAAAAAGGTCTTTTCGGCAGTCGGTGGTTTGGAGAATCTGGTAAAGGCAATGGAAGAATCCATCGACCGCCGGAATATCACGGTATCGGCTTCCGGTGTTACGATTCGTCCGTCGGAGAATGGCTGGCAGGCTACTTACAGGACTTCGGAAGGAGAGCAGACCCTCCATGCCAATAAGGTGGTAACGACCTGTGGTGCTTATACATTACCAGAGCTATTGCCGTTTGTTCCCCGGGAAGATATGGATAAGATCAGTAACCTGCAGTATGCTCCGGTTGTACAGGTCAGTGTCGGTGTTCGCAATACGGGACAGTTGCATTTTAATGCTTTCGGAGGGCTGGTTCCCTCCTGTGAGAAGCGGGATGTGCTGGGGATTCTTTTCCCGGCAGCTTGTTTTGATAACCGTGCACCGAAAGAAGGGGCTCTCTTTTCTTTCTTTATCGGCGGTGTTAAACGATCAGAACTGACCGGTTTGACTGATGACGAGTTGAAAGGGCTCGTTACACACGAATTTCATGCCATGTTGAAGTTTCCGATCGGGATGCAACCGGATATGATCCGTATTTTCCGTCATGCACATGCCATTCCGCAATATGAATTAAGTAGTGGTGAACGTTTTGCCACGATCGATAAGTTGCAAACACGCTATCCCGGCTTGATCCTGGCAGGCAATATCAAAGGCGGTATCGGTATGGCGGATCGCATCCGGCAGGCAACAGGTATCGCGGAAAACTTGCTCATGTAAGTCAAATTCACTTTCTTTGCAAAAAGACAAGCTCATGGATGATATGGAAAAGATGGTCGAGATTGCACGGTTTCAATACCCGGCCGAGGCACAAACGTTGATAGCGTTGCTCAAATCGGAAGGGATCGAGTGTTATCTGCGAAACGAATACACGAGTCAGTTATATGCCTGCTATGTGGATGTCGGTGGTGCCCGTGTGGAGATACTGGAAAGCGATGTGCCTGAAGCTTTGGAGGTTATGAAAGCCGGTGGGTATGATATCCCGGAGGAAGATGAAGAAGCAGAGCAGATACAGGTCGTCGCCGGTTGGGCTCGTCATATCCCTTTTCTACGTAATTATACGCTGGAAAAGCAAATTGTCATCTTATTTGGTATTATAGCTGTATTTTTGGTATTATTGATCTTTTTGGGATCACAACTTTCGTCTAACTAAACAAATGTAACCAATGGCCCGTAGAAAGATAACAAATAGTCAGGCGGTATGTCTCACCCTTTTATGGGGTGTTTTGGCCTACATGCTGCTAGTTTACAGTGAAGAGATCACATTTGATGTGATTTTTGCTTTGGTAGCATCCGCTATCATTGTGTTCGTTCCTGTCTATAAAAATATAAAACGTAGAAATGAATGACATTTCGTCGTAATTGCTTCTTTAAAATGTCTAAATGATATTTTTTTATCATTTTTTCTTTCAAATATTTGCTGGTTTGAAAAAATGGCTTACCTTTGCGACGTTCTTGAATGAAGGACGTTAAATAGCAAATTGGTATAACATTCTAAATAAACAGTTCTTATGAAGGCAAATGAAGTTTTAGACAACTTAAAAAGAAGATTTCCTAACGAACCCGAGTATCATCAGGCAGTTGCTGAAGTTTTAGGCACCATTGAAGAGGCCTATAACGAACATCCTGAATTTGAAAAAAGCAACCTGATCGAGCGTCTCTGTATTCCTGATCGTATTTTCTCATTCCGTGTAACATGGGTGGACGATAAAGGACAGGTACAGACAAACATGGGGTATCGTATCCAGCATAACAACGTGATCGGTCCGTACAAAGGCGGTATCCGTTTCCATGCTTCGGTAAATCAGTCTATCCTTAAGTTTCTGGCTTTCGAACAGACTTTCAAGAACTCTCTGACTACACTGCCGATGGGTGGTGGTAAAGGTGGTGCCGACTTCAGCCCGCGCGGCAAGTCAAACGCTGAGATCATGCGTTTCTGCCAGGCATTCGTAATGGAATTGTGGCGCCATATTGGTCCTGACACAGATGTTCCTGCCGGTGATATCGGTGTTGGTGGACGTGAAGTGGCTTATATGTATGGTATGTACAAAAAGCTGGCTCGCGAAAACACAGGTACATTCACTGGTAAAGGTATCGAATTTGGTGGTTCACTGATCCGTCCGGAAGCAACTGGTTACGGTAACGTTTACTTCCTGCTGGAAATGCTGAATACTCGTAATATCGATATCAAAGGTAAAGTGGTAGCCGTGTCTGGTTCAGGTAATGTTGCTCAGTATACAGTTGAAAAGCTGATCGAACTGGGAGCTAAGCCGGTTACAATGTCTGACTCCGACGGTTACATCTATGATCCGGACGGCATCGACCGTGAAAAACTGGATTATATCATGGAACTGAAGAATCTGTACCGCGGACGTATTCGTGAATATGCAGAAAAATATGGTTGTAAATATGTACAGGGTGGCCGTCCTTGGGGTGAAAAATGCGATATTGCCATGCCGAGTGCTACTCAGAACGAATTGAATGGCGATGATGCCAAGACTTTACTGGCAAACGGATGTTTTGCTGTATCGGAAGGTGCAAACATGCCTTCTACTCCGGAAGCGATCGATGCATTCCTGGAATCTAAGATCCTGTATGCTCCGGGTAAGGCAGCTAACGCTGGTGGGGTTTCTGTATCGGGTCTGGAAATGACTCAGAATGCCATGAAGCTGAGCTGGACAAGAGAAGAAGTAGACGAAAAACTGAAAGGTATCATGAAGTCTATCCACGAACAGTGTGTGAAATACGGAACACAGGCCGACGGTACTGTAAACTATGTGAAGGGTGCAAACGTTGCCGGCTTCATGAAGGTTGCAAAAGCAATGATGGCTCAAGGTATCCTATAAAACCGATATTTGGAATTTATTAATAAGGAGTTGTTTGCCAAATAAACATTCTGTGGTTATTTGGTCATGTAAAAAAGGGAACCGGAAGGTTCCCTTTTTTGTTTGTATTGCCTGCTGGTTACTGATTACTTTTTAAATGCAGCAGGTAGATTGAGTACATTGTTAACCTTGCGTGTCGAAGGACTGACATCGACCATCACATCGCCGCGTGGGTCGCGTGACGAGGCAGCTACGACAAACTTATATCTACCGCCATCGGTTACCCAGGCGCAGGCATCTTCGTCGAACGAAGCCAGGTCGTCTGTATGAACAGCGAGTGTTATTACCTGACTTTCTCCGGGTTGTAACATCTTGGTTTTACCGAATGCTTTGAGCTCGTGAACAGGTTTGTCCAATTTCCCGGCAGGAGCCTCTACATAGAGTTGAACCGCTTCTTTTCCGGCAACTTTCCCCGTGTTCTTTATCGTTACTTCAACGATTACTTTTCCATTGTCCTGTTTCACCGAAGGCTTACCATATTCAAAAGTCGTGTAGCTCAAACCGTAGCCGAAAGGATAGCTCACCTGCAGGTTCCGGGTGTCGAACCAGCGGTAACCGACATAGATACCTTCGTCATAGATGGTATAGTCTACATTTTTGGTTTCGTGGGTTAGTCCCGTCTTAACCGACCAGCGGCGGTCGATCTTCTGGTCGATCGGGAAATTCAACGAGCTCCAGTGGTCACTCAAAGTTACCGGAAAGGTCATAGGAAGCTTGCCGGAAGGATTGGCGTGGCCGGTAAGGATATCGGCAACGGAGTTTCCTCCTTCTTGCCCGGCTTGCCATGACAGCAGGATCGCGTCGGGCATCTCTTTCCAGCTTTGAGTCTCGATCACACCGCCAACATTGAGTACGACAACGACCTTCTTATTGGCCTCGTGGAAGATACGGGTAACGTTTTTCACTAATTCCCGTTCAGTGTCCGACAAGAAGAAGTCGGAAGAAACACGATCGATATATTCGCCGGAGATACGGCCGAACGTGATGATAGCCATGTCATTGTTCTTTGCGGCATACTTGATGATAGCTGTATCCATCGGCATCTCGTTGATACGCATTTGTTCCCCTTGCTCTTGAGGTCTGTTGTAAGCCTGATAGATCGCTTTGATATTATCGTCGACAACGATCTGTTGATTTTTCAATCCGTCCAGCAGCGACACTACATAAGGACGATTGATATCGCCCGAACCCGTACCGCCCGAGAAAAAATTATAAGAAACAGCGCCGAACAATGCAATGTTCTTATCTTTCGGAGACAAGGGAAGAGCCTGCTTTTCATTCTTCAAAAGAACCATACCCTCGGTGGCCGACTGCCGGGTAACGGTGGCATGAGCTTTCATGTCGGGATTATTGGAATATTTATAACCTTTGAAACGGGGAGTTCTGACCACCAACTCCAGGATGCGCCTGACATTGCGGTCGACTACGGCTTCATCGAGCGTACCGTTTTTTACTCCTTCTATGATGTGGGCTGCCTGTTCTTTTGTGCCCGGTTCGATCATATCGTTTCCGGCAATCATTTGGGCTGCTCCGTCGGCTCCTCCCCACCAGTCGGTCATCACCGTACCTTTATATCCCCATTCGTCACGAAGTATAGTTGTGATCAACTCCGGGCTTTCCGAGGCATATACATCGTTGATACGATTATACGAACTCATGATGGTCCAGGGCTGGCTCTCCTTGACTACGATCTCGAAGGCTTTCAGGTAGATCTCACGCAGTGCCCGGGGCGAGACGATAGCATTGTTGTTCATACGGTTGGTCTCCTGGTTGTTGACAGCAAAATGTTTTACAGAAGTTCCTATGTCGTTGCTTTGTACCCCGTCTACATAGGCTACAGCCATCTTTCCCGCCAGCAATGGATCTTCACTGAAATATTCGAAGTTACGACCGCACAACGGATGGCGATGAATGTTGATGGCAGGAGCCAACAGCACGTCTACCCCATATTCCTTCGCTTCGTTGCCGATCACTTCCCCTACATTCCTGACCAGGTCGACATCCCAGGTTGAAGACAGTAAAGTCTCGATAGGGAAGTGGGTACAGAAATAATTTTCCTCCCCTTCGACCGGCAAAATGCCACAACCGGCAGGTCCGTCCGAAAGAACCACACAAGGGATTCCGACACGGGGAACCGGGTTAATGCGTCCGGCAGCACCGGGAACAACTTTCCAGGACTCTTTAATATGAGGTGCCGCATTTTCATCCTGATGATACATACGGGCTCCGACGATCAGGTCTGCTTTCTCTTCGATGGTCATCGCTTTGATAACCGCGTCGATATTGTTTACTTTCAATTTGGGAACCTTGGCACTAACGGAAACAGAAGCAACCATAGCTGCTGCCGTAAAACCTATTAGTTTCATTTTTATTTTCGTCATACGATATAGTTATGATTATTTTTATCTCTGATTGATCATTCTCTCTTGTCAATGGCATTGAAACCACTCGCCCCAACCCATGACCAGATAATCTTTGCTGATCTGTTCCATTTTTTGGAAGGTCAGCCAAAAAGCTTCACGATGGTCGATCGTATGTCCCATCTCATTTTCATGTCCGGTAACGACCAACCTGGGATTGAATCCGTCGACCAGATCGCTCATCCGATGCGTCCAGCAGTTTACGATCAATATATCCGGTTGAGGAATATCCTTTTTAATGTTGACAATCCATTCCATATCCTCCTTATTATATTGATCCCCGATATGGGCGACTGTCTTCTTTTCATCCGTCGTTACCACATAAATATTGTTCATCAACTTATCCTGGTAACCGGGGAATATTTTCACCCGGATATTTTTGTTTTTATCCAGTTTCATCTTCTTATCGATCATTTTGTCGGAACGTTCATGTTGTATACCCTTCTTATCCGGTAATATATTTGTCGGTGCGACAACCGGTTTTCCTGCTTTCAGGAACATTTCGACGACTACCGGGTCGACATGATCGCCATGATTATGAGTAAGGAACAAAACATCGCAATGGTCGACAATTTGCTGAATCAATGCGTCAGAGATCAGATTCTTTCCTTTGCAGGCTCCCCTGACAACATCAAATGCCAGGGTGACCGAACCGGTACGGGCAACAAAGCCGTCATTATAGATTTTATAAACTTTCATCCCTTGCTTTACCGGATTGGAAAGATCAGCAATGACCTTATTAACCCGTGAAGCGATGAAGTCATAGAGTGGTTCGCTATCGTCATATCTGGTCTCATGAAGCATGGCATCCAGATTATAAAGAGCTAGTTTTCTAATCATCGGAGCACCCGGTACCGGAGGATTTTCCGTTAATGCCTGATCGATCAGATCGAACATCCGGAAGGCCTGTTTGTTCAGATATACTTCCGAATTACCCCAAAAGGCACTCTTTTCTATGGCGTTCTTTTCCTGAGCGTTCAGACCTTCGGGAATTAATAGAGAGGCACAGAAACCTCCCATGCATAATAGTGTACAGAATATCTTTTTCATATCGTAATTAGTTATTAAGTAAAACGTTATTCTTACTTGTGACTGAGTGTATCGGATTTTGTCAATACAGCAAACCTGCCAATCCCTACCGACATATCCGACTGCGATTGATTGAGGCAGCGAATATAACGGATGCGTGGCTCATGGATAGGAATAGTATCCATCCGGTCTGCCCCTGCTTTCAGGAATGTGAACCACACCTTTCCATCGATAGAACCCTGGAAAGCACGTCCTTTGGATTTACTTTTACGTAAATCATAGACCAATGCAACCGGTTGCTTGCTTTTCTCTACCCGGAAGCCGAAGTATTCCCCGGGAGCTATTGTCACCAATGGAAAATGGGGGGTTAAACCCACTACATCGTCTTCGCAATAACAGGATAATTCGCCCATCTCTTTTGAACCGGCCAGAACTTCAGGCACCTCTTTTGGTTTTTCGTCTGTCAACAATGAGTTTTCTACATATTGCAGCATCTGACGGATAAAAGGTAATAAAACCTGCGAACCGCTTCTGATGCCATCCTGCTCTCCCCGGCGATAAGGCCGGCTGAATACAGCAATCATATTCAAGGCTTCTTTTACCTCTTTATACGCTTTCCGACATCCTTCCGTATCGTGCTTGTCTGCTAAATCCAACATTTTCATTGTCGCTATGCCGGCCACTCCGACATTGCCCGTTTGTGTCAGCCAGGGATCGATTTCTTCTATCAGTTGCTTATTCGTTGCACTGCTTTTGATGATACCCGGAGCTTTTTTTATCTGCATAAACAAGTCTGTAATCTCGAAAGCCTCTTTTTTCAGGTATTTTCCGGCAGATAACGATTGTTCGAACCGGCTGATCAGATCGCTCGAATTGAAAGATTCTTCCCTGAAAAACATCCATGTGTTGGGACCGATATCCGCATTGTGCTCACAGAAAAGACGGAATGCATCGGGTGCTTCAGGTACGAGAGACTCACACGCCGTATTCCAGCTCTGTTTCGGATCGAACCGATCCATATTCCAGGTAAATTGGGAAACGCTCCAAAGAGCGACTTTGCTTGCTTCGGCAAACTCCATCGGGTTCGATACGAATGCATATATATCGGAAGCCGTGTTTTTATCCAGTCCATACACAGGTCCCATCAATAAATGAGCCAGGCAATAATCATTTACCGGGAAGTTCCACCAGACATAGCAAGGCCGTTTGATCCGCTTGTTTACCCATTCGAGTCCTTCATGCGTAATATCGCTTACCACTTTGTCGCCGGTCCACATGATATGGATAAAAGGGTCTAGCTGTTCCCCCAGTATATCCAGGTAATCCGTCTTTGCCCAGTCTTTATTATATTCGGTCGGGCAGAGTATCAGTTGCCGGATATCTCCTTTCCTGTCGACAAATTCCTGTTTCAGATAATTCATAAAGGCGGCCTGCCTGGCTGCATCCGTTCCGTCGCCTTCGATATCATCGAAAAAGACGGCAAATGCCCGGACTCCCAGGTCATACATACTCTCCAGCTTCTTTATCGCAGCTTGCCGGTCCGCATTATTCCATCGGATATCCATGCCGGGATGCAATGCCCAAACAAAATCGACCTTATTCCTTTTAGCTTCAGCCAATAACTCGCGGATATTCTTTGCCTGATCTTCCGGATAGGGGATACGCCAATAGGGTGAACGATGGTAGGGATCGTCCTTAGGTCCGAAAATGTAAGTATTCATCTTCATTCGTCCATAAAAACGCAGCTGTTCCACCCGGTTCTCAAAAGACCACGGAGTACCATAAAAGCCTTCGACAACACCTCTGAAAACAATGTCCGGATAATCCCATATCGTACAAACGGGGAGCTTCTTTTCGTCTTTGATTAACTGGGACAATGTTTGTGCGGCATAAAAGAGAGAACGGTCGTCACAGATTCCGATCCGTATCCCTTTTTCAGTCACATTCAGCGTATAAGCGCCCGAACGTTGCATTTCACTCTCTGCCTTTTCCAACTGCCGAATGGTAATTGTCTGTTTCGCCTGCTCTGTTATCAGGAAGGATTGTTTCAGTAGACTCACGGCATCCGTATCCGGAAGGTTGATCCCTTCCAGCCGATAACCGGTCTTGGGTATCTTTATCCAATCGCCCGACAGCTCCAACTTCTGGGGAATCGGATAGATATTTACTTTTTCTTGTCCACTTCTTCCGGTACATCCGCCAAACAATAAACCGCTTAGCAAAGTGACAAGTAACTTTGTTCTTATTATTCCATCCATATTTCTCAAATTAGAAAGTAAAACAGGCCTGGTTTTTATTACACAGGCCTGTTTCATCATGTGCCTATGATCCAATTACCAATCCGTGTTTTGAGTCAGGTTCGGGTTACGTTCCATTTCAACAAACGGTATCGGCCAGATTTCGTGACGCGATTGATAAGCTCGTTCATACATCAGGTCGCCGAGAATATCGGTTGCATTCCTTACTGTCGATTGAAGGATACCCCAGCGTCGGAGATCCCAGTAACGTTGACCTTCGCCAGCCAGTTCGCGGGCCCGTTCATCGCGAATACGTTGTGTCATCTCGTCTTTGCTGTTGACTGCCATCCAGGTAGGACCGGAGTTCAATCCCGGCATATCGACACGGGCACGTATTTTATTGACTTCAGCGATGGCTTTTGCTGTCTCGCCATTTTCGTTGTAAGCTTCGGCAAGCATCAGAATAACATCGCCGAGACGGAGCAACGGAAACTCGTAAGGAGTACGGCTGTATTCCCCCCAGTAGCCATCCAGGTTACCCGTAGGAATCCATTTACGCCAGAAGTAAGAGTTCCAACCTTCGGAGTTACGGATGAAAGATTGTGCTTCCATGGGGGCACCGCCTTTTGTCGGGTCTACGATTACAAACTGCTTATCCCTGGGATTGGAACCGGCATCCGTACCCAAGTAATGGGAGAACGGAGTGATCACATTCCAGCACAGGCGTGGATCACGGTTGTTGTAGGCGGCGGAAACCTTTGCCGTATCGCAGTCCAGCGTGCTGGTAATCTCCGTACTGGCATCGTTTATGGCTACAGCTAGGCATTTGCGGCGAAATTCCGAATTGCCGTTATTGAAACCGGGAAATACTTCATCCCAGTTGAATTTCTGACCATCAGGCTTTTCATACAAATCGACCAGTTTGGTTGAAGGTACGACGCAGTTGCTGGCAATCAAACGCATGGTTGCTTTGTTCCCAAAATAACCGACTATATTCAATGCATATCCGGCAACGTTACCGTCGATAGACTGTATAGCGAAAATCATCTCATTGCTGCGTGCGCCATTATAGAGACGGAACAGGTTCTCGTAATTAGAATGCAAAGCATAGCCGTAGTTATTGCTTTTGTTGTACACGATCTCTTCAAAGTCTGTAATGGCTTTAGCCCATTCTTTGTTGAAAAGGTACACCTTGCCACGAAGTGCATAGGCGGCCCCTTTGGTGACACGTCCGTAATCGCTGCTTGCCCAACTGACAGGCAGTTTTGCGATGGCATCGGTCAAATCGTCGATCACATGTTGACGAATTTCTTCTGCAGAACTGCGCGGACTGGTTACAGTCGCAAATTCTTCTTCGATAATACAGCTCTCATCGTAGTAAGGAACTCCTCCCCAGCAGTTAAGCATACGGAAGTAAGCCATGGCACGGAAGAATTTGGCTTCGCCGACTATCTGGTCGATCATGGTTTTATCGATGTCCATTGTGGAGACATTGCGAATTACCGTATTCGAACGGTGAACCAATTCATACAGATATTGCCAGTGGTTTTGTACGGCACCGCTGGTCGATGCAAACGATGTCCCGCGCGAAATATCGGCAAAAGGACTGGTTCCGTCAGCCAGGTCGGTACACATATCGAATGCGAACTCCAGGCCGAAACACCAGGTCTGCATCATTGCCTGATATAGGCCGACAGCAGCTTGCTTGGCATGAGCTTCTGTTTTCCAGAATGTGACGCTCGACAACTGATCCGGACGAGTATAGTCCAGGCTTTCACAACTGCTGAGCAAAAGGGCTGAACCTAAAAAAACGGAAATTATATTTTTAGCTTTCATCGTTTTCTGATTTTAGAATGAAACATTAAGACCGATAGAATATTGGCGAATTGCCGGATAACCAACTGTCGCTGCAATTTCAGGATCCAGACCAGGAAAACTGGTTATGGTGAACAGATTGTCTATACTAGTGTAAATCTTCAAATTATTAACAAAGAACTTCTGAGAAATATTTTGAGGTATAGTATAGCCTAACTGAATATTTTTACAACGAAGATAGGCTGCATTGTGAATGAATGCATCACTGGCTGTATTATTTTTATTGTTCGCACTATTACGTAATATCGGATATTTGGAGTTATAAGGATTTTCTGTAGTCCAAGCATTGTCTGTTATGTCTTTAATGAGAGATTGTCCCATAACAGTAGTGAAACGGAAAGCTTGATTGTTGTAATAAGCTTTATAATCTCCTACCCCTTGAAGAAGCATACTGAAATCGAAATTATTCCAGCTTAGACTCAGATTTGCACCGTAGGTTAGTCTCGGGCTATCGCCGTGACCGAATTCAACACGATCGTCTGCATTTAGGTTCCCATCGCCATTAGCATCGGCAAATAAGAAGTCGCCTAGCTCAGGACGTTGATAAGTAGCAAAATAGTTTGGATTTTTGTCAACTAGTGATTGTACGTAGTCCAAGTCGGATTGGTCACGGACAATACGGTCTACTTTAAGTACATAGTATTGATTTATAGGTTTACCCTCTTGAATTTTATTAACACCACTGATAGAAGCAACATCTCCTTGGAATTTTGTAACTTTATTGCTGACAAATCCCATGTTAAAACCAACTGAGTAGGCTACTTTATCTATTTGATCAGTCCAGTTAATTTCAAAATCAATACCACGGTTATTTACCTCACCGGCATTTTGGTTAGGAACGGCTGCCGTTCCATGTTCTAAAGGCACTGGTAGTGAAATCAGAATACCTTTCGTATCTCTATTAAACCATTCAAAAGAGCCGTTTAATCTGTTTTTGAAGAAACCATAGTCGATACCAACATTTGTTACATAGGTACTTTCCCAGGTTAGTAAGTTGTTAGATAATGTAGTTTGTGAAAGACCGCCTGTAACGGCATTTCCCAATACATAATTCGTTGCTGCATATAGGGACTGATACATATAATTGTTAGATGCAGCATTGTTTCCTAACGAACCATAGGAAAGACGAAGTTTTAAAGAACTCAGCCAATCCTGATAATCTTCCATGAATTTTTCTTGAGAGATACGCCAACCGGCAGAGACGGACGGGAAGTATCCCCAACGTTTGTTAGGTGCGAATCGGGAAGAACCGTCGGCACGTAAATTGGCTTCCAGCATATATTTGTCGTCCCATACAAGATTTATACGACCGAAATAAGATCTCATAGCCCATTCGTTGTAATTCCCTGTGATACGTCCAAGGGTAGAGGCAGCATCAAGAGCTGTCAGTGATTCGTCGACAAGGTCATATTTCAAATAGTAGTCGTTATCGTATTTATTATATTCTTGACTGGCTCCTGCCATAACGGATGCATCGAGTTTATCTACCTTAAATTCGTAACGAGCAGTTATATCTGATGCCCGGAAATCATTACGATAGTTGTATCTTCTAATGTAGGTACGAACAACTCCGGCACGTAATAAAACTGGTCCGTCTGCTGTAAAACGATATAGGTCACGATCTGTCAAATGATGTTCTATTCGACGGTCCCAAGCATTATAGGTATATGAAGCGTCAATAGTTAAACCTTTAAGGGGTGTAATGCGACCATACATTTTGGCTACAGTACGACGAGATATCGTAGGAAAGTCATCTTTGTAGAACCACATACGGCGATAAGGATTGTTGTTGCTGACATTTTCTTCCTCTGGGTTCTGAATACCCCCATACAAACCTGTTTCAGGATCGTAAAGAGTCATTCCTGGTACGGTAGCAAAAGCGCCACCTCCCCAAATAACATCACCACCACTGCCTGCTGTATCGGCGGAAGGATTATTATAGTCTACATAGCCGTATGCGTTAGCTCCCACTGTTAACCATGGTTTAATATTGACATCTACGTTGGCACGCATTTGGTAACGTTTATAGTTCGAGTGATAAATCATACCAGGATTGTTGATATATCCGAAAGAAAGGTTATAACGAACTGTTTGAGTTCCTCCATTTGCTGTGATGTTGTGATTTTGAACTATAGAAGGATTACTGTAGATGTGATCTTGCCAATCAGTGTTAGGGTATATGGTAGGATTTTTACCTCCATCATTGCGCCATTCATCAATTTTACCCTGTGAGAAACGAGGTGCCTGTCCATTAGCTATTAAACCTGCATTTTGAATTTCCATGAAATCGGCATAATCGGTAACAAGATTTAATCGTTTAGCCACTTTTTCAAAGGAAACATTACCACTGTAAGTGATTCTGGCAGAACCTTCTGTTCCTTTTTTTGTGGTAATCAGAATAACTCCATTTGCAGCACGAGATCCGTAAATTGCAGAAGATGCAGCATCTTTCAGAATGGATATAGATTCAATATCTTGTGGGTTAATATCACTGATATTAGCTCCTGCCATACCATCGATAACAACGAGAGGATCTGAGTTATTTAAAGTCCCTTGGCCACGAATACGAATAGTTGGACTTTCCAACCCAGGTATACTGCCTCCAGTGTTGGAAACGGACAGGCCTGCTGCCAAACCAGCCAATGCATTAGTAGCATTCGTCACGGGACGATTATCCAAAGCATCCACTTTGACTGAAGAAACGGCACCGGTCATATTGACTTTCTTTTGTGTACCGTAGCCGACAACGACTACTTCATCCAGCAATTCGTTATCCTCACTTAAAGTAATTGTCAGTTTTTCAAGCGCTTTCACTTCCTGACTTTTGTAACCTATGTATGAGAACAGGAGAGTAGCTCCTTTCGGAACATTCGGCAGGTCGAAGTGACCGTCGATATCCGTTACGGTTCCGATCGTTGCTCCTTTTACGACCACGTTCACTCCGACAAGCGGCATGCCTGTGTGATCTGTCACAGTGCCTCGCACGACAATGGCGTCTTGCGCAGTAACAGGTGACGACATCAGACCTGTCGACTTTTCATTTTTTACAATTACTTGCCTGCCTTTGATAACATAAGAAAAACCATTTGAAGAGAAGACTTCTTTTATAATATCTTCAATAGATTTGTCTGAAATATTGACATTGACCCTTTTCCCAAGATCTACAGCTTCTTCATATATAAACACGTAGTTACTATTTTTCTCTAAATATGAAAAAACTTCTTTCAATGTTTTGTTCTGCATCTGAACAGTCAATATTTCCCCGGAGATTTCTGAGGGATTTGATGCATGGGTAATTAACGCAGGAAATGATATTAAAGATATCAATAAACATGCTAATTTTATGTAATTAATCTTTTTTCGATTAATTGCTGTGATATTTTCCATACCTTTGTATATTAATCTTTTAAACAACTAAGGATTATTTCTCAAAATAGATCGGATAATTGCGCGAACAGTGTCCGATCTTTTTTTATTTATACTTTTTACTTCTTCATAGGCAAATCTGTTATTCGTTAATACTCTTTTTCTTTCTTCTCCCTATTCGTGAAAATGATATCCTCCGCCATTTATCTTTTCGACGTTCAATGAGGCTGAAACTTTTACGATTTCCAGTACTTCATCGATGGATTCACAGAGGTCGAGTTTACCGGAAAGTTTCCGGTCGGCTATATTCTTATCATACCAAATAGGCACTCCATAATAGCGGGATAGATTGTCCAAAACCTTTGAAACGGTTTCCAGTTCTAAAAGCATGACATTATCTTTCCAGCAGATATATTTTGTTACATCCACTTTCTCTTTTTTCATCATACCATCTTTCCAGTTAGCCATCTGGGAAGGATTTAAAATCATTTTCTCTTTTGCAGATGAGTTTACCTCTACGCGTCCGTTTACTAATACGACTGAAATATCATCTGCTTCATAGGCTGTTACATTAAAAACGGTACCCAGCACCTTTACATCCAATCCTTTTGTTTTCACTATAAAAGGTACTTTCGGATTATGTGCCACTTCCAGAAACACTTCTCCCTCTACTGCTATTTCCCGTTTGTCATCATTGAAAACCGATGGATAAATGACATGACTGGCTGCATTTACATACATTTTTGTTCCGTCCGATAGCGTTATGTGGGTGCGTTTTCCTTTGGGAACAATTATGTGATTCAGATTATTTGCTCCGGTTGCCTGATCTTCTGCAATTTCCGGGGATTGGTTATTTACGGTTACGCCACCTTCCTTGTCATAATTGACATAGGCTTCGTTCTCTAACGTAACTTGTTGATTCTTGGAAAGGACCAGGTATATCTGATTTAAACTATCGATAGGTGCAACTTTTTCCAGCTCAGTAAGAAAAGAGGATTCTTCCTGTAGTTGGTTATTATATGGAATGGAAATAAAGAAAAGAATGGCTATCGATGCAGCAACAGATAATCCGGCAAGAACATATCGAAGGGTTTTCTTTTTATCCTTTTCTATGGACCCGGCAGATGACAATTCTTTCACGTTTGCCCACGCTTCCTCTATTTCCATATCGGGAACCTGTTCGTGTTTCTTGACCAGTGAAATGAATTGCTTCATCTCGTTGTCGAACTCTGTCTTTGGTATTTTGTTTTTAGCCATACGAGCAGTGCTTTTTATATTAATTACAATTAGCCTGCTCCGATGGTACTCAATCAAACTGCGATTTAACACTTAAGTGGCCGTGTTTAACATTTATTGTTGAATAGCCGTTAATATGGAGTGTGTTATTTATCATTCAAGGAAGGATCGGAGAGAAGTAAATCTCTTAATTTAGCAATCGATCTGAAAAGAAGATTTTTGCTGGACTGATAATTGATATTCAGCAGGTTGGCTATTTCATCATGAGTTAACTCCCTGATATAATAGAGGTACAGGATCTCCTGTTGTTTGGAAGACAGCTTTCTGAAGGCTGCACTTATAAGTTCATTCCGGGGTGACAGATCTTCTTCATCTAAAAATTGATCTGATCTGACGGTTAGGATCTCATCGGGACAACAGACCAGTTTGCCGTTACGGATTTGTTCGGATTTCAATTCGTTATACAAGGCATACCGGAAAGCTTTCAGCAAATAACAACGTACGGAAGCTGTTTCTGATAAGCTTGAGTAGTTGCACATTAGTTTAACGAAGAAATTTTGCAGGCAATTCTTTACGAGATCGGTATCTTTCGAATATATCTTCCCGTAATTATATAATATGGGATAATATCTCCTGTATAAAACTTCAAAAGCTTTACGATCTCCTTTAAGACAAAGGTTCCATATTATTTCATCCGTTTTTTGATACATTCTCCTGGGTTATTTCAATTACACTCGCTGTAAAATGCCGCAAATATAGCTATTACTCCTTTTCCTGGATATTACATTCCGATTAACTATTAACTACAAAATACTACAAATGTAATTATATATTTGATATATTTTCTTTCATGTTTAGATATAATAAAGTCACTGTATATCACTTTACAATGACGACGTTATTAATATTTTGAATACAAAAAGAAGCGGGTCACTGTCTACACTTCGTTAGGTATCGCCAGAAACCCATAGCACACGTAGACAAGCAACCCGCTAGATATAGCAGGGACTTGTGCCTTGTGTGCTGTCAAAACTGGCGATTTTAACGAAAGTAAGGCACTTCCTAATTTTCTAAGATGTATTTGTTCTATCGAACATTACAAAAATAGGCATATTTCTTCACTTTAGACAAAAAATGGGCATTAATATTATGTCATGAAAGACAAGGAAGATAAGATAATCATAAAAAATACCCAGGAATACGTTGAGTACCGTAAACCTGGGTAATATATTTTGAATAGAAAAAATCAGTCTCTTTTTTATTCTACGTATAAGACCAATCCTTTCAGATATTCTCCTTCCGGATGGTAGATATTGACCGGATGATCGGCCGGCTGCGTCAATTGATGCAGGATACGTACGCTACGTCCTGATTGTGCGGCAGCACTGAACACTGCCAGGCGGAAATTCTCTTTGCTGACTACCTGTGAACAAGAGAAGGTAAACAGGATACCTCCCGGTTTGATCTTTTCAAAAGCGATCGCATTCAGTTTGCGATATCCTTGCAAAGCGTTGCGCAATACATTCTTATGTTTGGCAAATGCAGGAGGATCGAGAATGATAAGGTCGTAATTGCTTCCCATCTTTTCCAGGTATTTGAAGGCATCTTCAGCAAATGCTTTATGACGCAGATCTCCCGGGAAATTCAGTTCCACATTTTTATTCGTCAGCGAAATCGCTTTGGCTGAACTATCAACCGAGTGAACCACTTCGGCACCGCCACGCATGGCATAGAAAGAAAAACCACCCGTATAGCAAAACATATTCAATACCGAATGACCTTTTGCATACTTTTCCAGTAACGAACGATTCTCACGCTGGTCTACAAAGAAACCTGTCTTTTGTCCTTTCTGCCAGTCTACGCAGAATTTCAAGCCGTTCTCTGTGGCAATATCTTCTACCTCTCCGCCATATAAATAGCCATCTTCACTTCCGAGATTGGCTTTGTAGGGAAGAGTTGCTTCCGATTTGTAATAGATATTTTGTAAATTTTCTCCCAGCACAGTTTTTAATGCTTCGGCAATATCATGACGAGCATAATGCATACCCACCGAATGAGCCTGCATAACGGCTGTGTGAGCATAAATGTCGATGACCAGTCCGGGAAGGTTGTCTCCTTCACCATGAATCAGACGATAGGTATCATTGTTTTCCACTTCTGCCAGTTCCAGTTCTTTACGGAGCGTGTAGGCAACACGAATACGTTCTTCCCAGAAATTCGCGTCGATCGAGATCTGCTTAAATGATAAAACACGCACGGCAATACTGCCGATCTGATAGTGGCCGATAGCCAGGAAGCGCTGATTTGTTCCATACACTTCTACCAGGTCACCCTCTTCCGGGTTACCTTCAATGCTTTGGATAGCTCCGGAGAATACCCACGGATGAAAGCGAAGCAACGACTCTTCCTTTTTCGGTTTGAGAAAAACTTTACAGTAACTCATTTATTTATCTTGATTCAATTGGTTGTATATTTTCAGGCAGGCCCAGGCGTCGAGGGCTGCATATTTCTTTTGTTGTTCGGTCAGTACATCGGCTTCCCAGTTGCTCAGGCGCTGTCCTTTCGATATTTTTTTATCAAAAAGGATGGCATATATCTTTTGCAAGCTGGCATCTTCAATTCCGAATTGGCCGACATAATTCTGCAAATCGAGGAAGTTGGCCGGTTTGATGTCAGTCCGTTTCCGTATGGCACCAAAATCGTCACGCAGGGAAAGCCCGATTTTCAGTATTTTGTCATTCACAAGAAAATCTTCCAGCGACTGTGGAATACCGATCCGGTTCAGCCGGAAAAGGAAGCAGGCCTCATCTGTGGAGATCTGCATCAATGAAATTTTATAGCGTGTCCCTTTTTTAAAACTGGGACGTGTTTCCGTATCGAAACCTACCGCTTCGAATCCGGATAAATAGCTGACAGCCTTATCCGTGTCTTTCTCTGTGTCGATCACGATAATCCGTCCTAAAAATTCTTCTATTTCAAGAAGAGATATTTCTTCTTTTGTTATTGTGTGTGTATATTGTGTCATCATTCCTCGTTCGTTTCAAAAATTTCATCATCACTGTAACGGGCAGCGTGGAGTGCCTTCAATGCGTTAAGGAGTTGCTGTCCCCAGAACTCCTGGAAGTTAGTACGGCATAAGGCAATAGACTGAAGCATGACTTCTTCGTTTCCTTGACGGAAAAGTGAAACGAAATTTCCGGTATCCTGATAGACATCGGCGATATTTTCGGAGATAAAAGCGGCGATAGGCGTATCACTGTACTGCATGTCCGGATGAAAGGTTTCCAGATAAGAATCCTTTTCTCCCAGCAATCCTGCAATCCGGGTACGGACAGACTCGTACATGTCTTCCGTAACGGTCAGTTCCGGTTCATCATCTTCGTCCGGCTCGACATCCGGCAAAAGTGTTGCTTTCAGATAAAGTAACGGCAATAGTTTGACCGCTTTGTCCACAAAGTCGAAAAGGCCTTTTTCTCCGGCTGTTTCAACAAATGTACAAAACTCCAGCGCTACAGTTACAAACTCCAGCGTATTACGTTCGTATATGGGGTTGTTTTCCTTTTCCATGTTACTTCTTATGGTGTACCTAAGATTTCTAACCTGCAAAAGTAACAAATATATTGCGATAATTAGAATTATTAATTCTTAATTAAGGTCTTTCTCCTTACATTGTGAAAGTTTAAAACGTATCGTCAACTAATTTTATTATTGAGTATTGTCAAAAAAATAACGGATAACCGGAATAATTCAAGGCTTTCTATTGTATATTTGTAACGAATGAAATCAGCGGCTGATAATTATGAACCGTACATTTAACTAATTATGGAATATCCTCAATCTTATTCGTTAGGAAATGGTAGCTTGTGGCAGAATGTGAAATCGAAATGGAATAACATGCCTGTACCAGAAGGAAAATGGGAAAAAGAGGGAAATGTGCTGAAGTTATATACGCCTTCGTTGGATTATACGTTTTTAGCCTTGATCAGTAGTTCTGGAAAATTGAAAATGATTCGTTTTCCCAATTGTGGTTATCCGGACTGGGTATATGAATTAACAATAGAATATCCTTTTATTATGAGGTAAAAAAGAGGTATCTGGTAATCTCTGATTTTAAATGTTTGATCTATTGAAAAATAAAAGATGTGGATGTTGTTTTAATGTTTTTCTTTATGTAGTTTTACGATTGAAAGAAATTCCGGATTAAACACCTTAAAAAGATCAGCTTATGAAAACCCATATTTTTGTTTATTGCCTAATTCCATTGATGTCGCTGTTATCCTGTACGAAGGAAAAGGGGACTATTTATACGGTTGATTTCTCTTCCCGAGACTTTCCTCAAAAGAGTGTTGATCTCGATGAATATGTCGATTCATGGAGAAAAGTGATTCTGGAAACAGATTCGCTTTGTTTGGTTGATAAGGCTACTCATTTTTATCCATGTAAAGAATATATCATTGTCTATTCGCCCAATAAAATTATGATGTTTGATTATGATGGTAAGTTTATAAAGAATGTTGCTCAGGGAGGTAACGGTCCGGGTGAAATTAACTATTTATTAGATTGTGTGGTTGATGAAGAAAACCAAATCTTATATTATCTTGAAATATTTGATACAGAGAATATACACTCTATATCATTGAAGGACGGATCAATCGGTGTTGTTCCAATAGCAGTCCGGAAGATGCTAAAATCTTTTGTATTTAATACGAATGGTATAACGTGTTTTCCGTATGTAGGTAATAAAAGCCAGTCTTGTTATACCCAGGATTTGATGGGCAATTTACTTGACACGGCACCTTTAAAGATAGAAGAACCCGATGGCCCTTTTGTTCAATCACCAATCAATCTGTATTTTTTGAATGATGACATACTCTATCAGGGATTATATGAAGATACTGTTTATAATGTGACGACGCATCTGCCTGTATTTGTTTTTTCAAAAGGAAAGAAGAGGGTGGACGATGTCAATAAGAAAGATATCCAAGAGAATCAAATTTTCTTTAATACCCTGTTCTCTTCTGGAAATAACTGTATGCTTACAAGAGTTGAATATGTGTTGAAAGCAACGGATGCAGAAGGACAACTTTTGGAAATGATTCCGGATGAATACCGGTATTACCTTTATAATCATGAACTGAAAGATGTGAACGAAATTACCGGATGTACATTTTCTCCAACAAATAAGAAATATATTGGGGATCAGTTGCCCGATCTTTTATCTCATATCTCTTCTTTAAATCCACAAAAAGTAGTATTGACATTTCCTGCGGAAGAATTGGGCGGAGGGTTTGATGATAATCCGATTTTATTTGTCGGTGATTTAAAAAAATGATAAATATATAACTGTGTGGGTAGGGATTGTCTGATTGTAAACAAAAAACGAAGGCTTTATGAAAAAGAATAGATTGTTCCGTGTTTTTCTGCTATGTCTTTTAGTATTGCATACTGTTTCTTTCCGGACTGTAGCCCAGTCTTATGAGCAAATGTGGGAACAGGTAGAGGTGATGGAACAGAAACAACTGCCGAAATCAGCCGTTGGAGAAGTTCAGAAAATCTATGATCGTGCCAGCCGGGAAAAGAATGTTCCTCAATTGATGAAAGCCTGGTTGACGAAAGCCTCTTTACATATCGATGTAACGCCGGACAGTCTACCCGGCGAGTTAGACCGGTTGAAAAAATGGGCTATCGAAGAAACGGATCCGGTACATCAAGCCGTACTGAATAATCTGTTGGGGTATTATATATTGGACACAGGAAAAAGAGATGAAGCGACAATCGACAGTGCTATTTCTTATTTTTGTCTTTCTCTCCAAAATCCGGAGATACTGGCAACGCAACCGGCTGGGAACTATCGTCCTATGACGGTAAGTGCGAAACTGAGTGAAACATATTATAACGATAACATGTTTCAATTGCTTGCCAGTCAGGCTATCACACGGTTGAAAGGATATTGGATCGTTGATCCGGCGTTGAGGACAAAAATAGAAACAGAAGTTCTTGCCATCCATGACCGTTTAATATCCTATTATAAGCAACAGGGAATGAGAGATGCCCTGTTGTTGTCGTTACTGGATAAGTTATATATGGAAGGGTATGATGTCGGTCGGGGAGGAGTGGGTGAAAAGCTGAGATTGACACAGGAGCGTGTTGTCGATTTGCTGAAACAGTGGACTGTCGAGTTTGCGGATTCTCCGGTTTGTGGTGAAGTGTATAACCAGTTGGCTGTACGCTATGATGCGATGGGTGATTATGTAGCCAAACTACAAGTGGCGCAAACAGGGTTAGAGAAATATCCCCAATCGCCTTCCTGTCGTGACTTAAAAGAGCAGGTTGCTGAGGTACTGACACCTCGTTTCAATGCTGATATTCCTTTTGCCTATCCCGGAATGGATGTTGATTTTAAGATTCATTATCGGAATCTGTCGGGTTTTACTGTTGAACTCTACCGGATGGATTTGACGCCGACAAGTAGTGTATTGGCAGGTGGAGAAATTCATTCTTCAGTTGTAAAAAAGTATGGCAGGTTAGTGGATAGCCGTCATTATCAGTTAGCCGAAACTCCTGATTACAAGGAAACGGATACATTGGTACATTACAGGTTTCCGACGGAAGGTATTTATGTCGTTAAGTCTATCCCGGACGGTAATCCGGCATATACTGCTTACGGAAGAGCTTATGTTTCCACCCTCCAGGCGGTTTTATTGGATTTGCCCGATGGGAAACAGGAAATAACAGTCGTCGATAAACTGACCGGGCATCCGGTGGTTGGTACGGAAGTTGCTTATTATCGTGTGGATCAGGGAGGAGGTTTCCGGTTGATTGAAACACATCCGACCAATAATAAAGGGTGCGTGACACTGGTTCCTCCAAAAGAAGAGAACTGGTTGGGTATCAATGTGCGCAAACCGGAAGCCGATTATATGGAAATTACTTATGCGGAACGTTCTGTTCATAGATATAATGGAAATACCAAGCCGGGAGAACAGAAAAAGATATCTCTTTTTACGGATCGTGCTCTTTATCGTCCCGGTCAGATAGTCTATGTGGCAGGATGGGTCTACGGACAACAAGGAGACTCGACCTATGTGCTTCCGGCAACGGAAAGTGAAGTTATTCTGCGTGATGCGAACAGACAGGAAATAGGCAAACTGAATTTGACAACGGACAGTCTAGGTTCATTTTCCGGAAACTTTGTATTACCGGAAACCGCTCGGCCTGGGGAGTTTGAACTGGCGGTGAAAGATGGAGACAGCCGTTATATTCGGGTGGATGAATATAAACGCCCCACTTTTGATGTAATTTTTCATCCGTATCGCTCCTCTTATCAAATGGGGGATACATTATTAGTAACGGGGGAGGTTAAAACCTTTGCCGGTGTGCCGGTAGGAGAATGTGAGCTGAGCTACAAAACGGTTCGTTCACAAAATGAGTTTTGGCGTATTTCCGGTAGTGAGACGATATTGGAGACCGGAAAACTTTTGACAAATGCTGATGGAAGTTTTGAATTACCTGTTTTTCTGCGTAAACCGGATGATTTCAATACGAATGATCCCGGACGTTATTATACTTTTAACGTGACGGCCCAGGTGATTAATAAAGTCGGTGAAATGGAAAGTAATTCTCTCTCTTTGCCTGTAGGCTTACAATCGTTGGCTTTGCGTATCCGTGGATTACGTTCCAAAGTGGCACGGGAGAAGCGTGACTCCATGGAAATCCTTGCTACGAATCTGAGTGGCCAGCTTGTAAAAAGCCAGACGGTCTGTGTGGTTTATTCTTTGGATGAGGCTGGGAGAAAAAGAGATGAAGTTTGGCGGGATACCATTGAAACCCAGCGAATGTTTGTTCCTGACGAGCTATTGAAGCTGCCTGCTGCTAATTACCGAATGGAAGTTGCTGTAATGGATGAACAGGGTAGATTGTGCTCGGCGAGTCAGGACTTTGTCCTCTTTTCACAGTCTGATCGTCGACTTCCGATCGCTTCGCCGGAATGGTTTTATCAGGATGGGACAACATTTGACGGAGAACAGCCCGTAACCTTGTATGTTGGAACAAGTGAGAAAGATGTCTGTCTGTTTTACGATGTATTTTGTGGAAAAAAACGTATCCATTCGGAAAGGATGACACTGTCTGATGAAATCCGTCCGTTTTCTTATGTGTATAAGCCTGAGTATGGTGATGGTATTACTGTTAATTTCGCTTTTATGCGTAAGGGTGTTTTTTATTCCAAGCAAGTAAAAATAACCCGGCCTTGTCCGAAGAAGGAACTCAAACTGCAATGGAAAACATTTCGTGATAAGTTGCTGCCGGGAGGAGAGGAAACCTGGGAACTCCGGATAATGTCACCGGCCAAGAAAGCAGCGGATGCCTGTTTGCTGGCGACTCTTTATGATGCATCGCTCGATAAACTGTATCTCAATGACTGGGACTTCAGATTGAATTATCCTCGTTTTACGCCTGACATACGGCATAATATGATTGTTCATGGCCATTCGATCTGGATGTATAGCAGTTTCCCTTATTCTGCCAGTTCTGCACATGGTTTTAGCTGGAATGACTTTAGTTATATGCGTGTTCCTCTATGGCGTGTTCCGTATGCCGGTCTTAGTTTCAAGGAAAAAGTAACAAGCCGGATGAAGAAGGCTACAAACGTTGAGATTGCAGATGAAATCTCGGTGGATAATGGTTTTGATTTTGGGGACGGAACTTCTGTGATGGCTATAGCTGAATCTTCATCTCCTCTTGAATTGGACGATAGTTCTCCGTATGTTCCCCTCCGTGAGAACTTTGTAGAAACTGCATTTTTCTATCCTTCTCTTCGGACGGATACGAATGGAGTTGTCAGTATCGCGTTTACGCTTCCGGAAACGCTGACTGAATGGAAATTTATGGGGCTTGCTCATACATCTACTATGGATTATGGTTTTATAACCGCTAAAGCGAAAGCTGTTAAGTCATTTATGGTGGAAACAAATATGCCGCGTTTTATCAGGGTGAATGATGAGGCGGTTATCAGTACGACAATTACCAATATCTCGGAAAAAACGGCTCAGGGGATTATCCGGATGGAATTGATAGTTCCGGAGACCCGCGAAGTCATATCGACTCAAAAGCGGACGTTCAATGTTGATGCCCATCGTACAATGGCAGTTTCGTTCGATGTGAAAGGGGATGATAAATATTCGGCTTATATTTGTCGGATTGTTGCCGAGACTGATGGGTTCAGTGACGGAGAGCAACATCTTCTTCCGGTTTTGTCAGATAAACAGTGGATGACAGATGCTATATCCGTCCAGTTGAATGGAACGGATAATAAAACGGTTGCATTGGACGGTTTGTATAACGACGATAGTAAAACGGCAATTCGTAAGCAACTGACAGTCGAGTTGACAGCTAATCCGGAATGGTATGCCGTACAAGCTCTTCCAATGATTGCTGAGGCGGATAACGATGATGCTTTATCGTGGGCAACTGTTTTTTATGCCAATTCTTTGTCTGATGCGATTCTCAATACCAATGCTGATAATAAGACGGCTGTTTCCCGTTTACGTGAATTGCAGTTACCTGACGGATCATGGAGTTGGTATAAAGGTATGCGAGGAAATGATTATGTTACCTACCAAATAGCGGAGATGTTTGCCCGACTGCAAGCGATGAATATATCTGTAGAACCTGTGAAAGATATGTATGATAAAGCTTTGGACTATTTAGCTGATCGCTGGATGACTACTTACAGGCAAATGATAGCAGAGGAAAAGAAAGGAAAAAAGGATTTGATGCCGGACGGACAATCCATCAATTATTTATACATCTGTGCACTGGATAAACAAGCTGCTTTCCAAATTGAAAAAAAGGCCTGTTCGTACATGATCGATAAACTTGAATCCGGGAAATCTGATTATACGATTTACGAGAAAGCCCGTGTAGCTCTCATACTATATGAGGCTGATAAACAAGCAAAGGCAAAAGAACTGGTACGCTCTATAAAAGAATATACTGTGGCTACAGATGAAATGGGACGTTATTTCGATACATCTAAAGCAACCTATTCCTGGAACAGTTTCCGTATTCCTACACAGGTCGCTGCAATCGAGGCCATATCCCGCATAGACTATGATTCCGTCATGATAAATGAAATGAAGCAATGGTTGTTGAAACAGAAACAGGTGCAAGTATGGGAGACATCTGTTGCTACTGCCGATGCGGTGTATGCTTTTCTTTCCGGCAGTAAAAAAAGCATATCCGGAAACAGTCGTGTAAAAGCAAAAATAGCAGAGAAGGAAGTGGTGACTCCTAACGATACGTTGGGGTATGCCAGTCATACGTTTTTCGGAAAAGAAGCAGAAGTTCGGGAGATAGAGATCTGTCGTTCCGGTGCAGGTATGGGATGGGCCGCTGTATATGCACAATATATGGAAGATATGGGAAAGGTTCGGAAGGCAAAAGGAAATGGTTTAAAAATAACCCGCACTTATAGTAAGAATGGAAAGACTGTTTCTCCGAAAACAGAGTTGCATGTGGGAGATGAATTAACGGTACAGCTTACGGTGAAGGCTGACCGAGACATGGATTTTATACATATCACGGATTCCCGTGCCGCCTCTATGGAGCCTAAAGAGAAATTATCCGGTTATGTTTTTTCCGATAATATCGGTTGTTATCAAGTGATAAAAGATTCTTCTATCGAGTTTTTTATAGATAAGTTTCGTAAAGGCACTGTTCAGTTAGAATATAAGATCTATCTGGATCGTCCGGGAGTTTATCAGACCGGAATAACGACTGTACGATCTGTGTATGCTCCGGAGTTTACAGGGTATTCAGGAAGCACGGTTATTGATGTACAAGAATAGTTTAATACAAATTTAAACCGCTGATTTGAAATAAAGTTATGTTAGAAGTTTTTCTTATGAAGGAGAAAAAGTGTACTTTTACGCATATTATTGAGCAAACCTGTATCCGTATAAGGGAGATTGAGGAATGGATTTTGAGAACTTTTATATAACATGGTATTCACGTGTCAAGCACTTTGCACGTGATTATGTCCTTTCTGAAGAAGAGGCGGAGAACATTACACAAGATGTTTTTCTGGATTTCTATGAAAAGAGAGATTCGCTGGATTTCCATATAAATGTGATTGCTTATTTGTTTACATCAGTGAAGAACAGGTGTATTGATTATTTGCGGCGTAAACTTTTGGAACAGGAAGCCACCTCAAAGATGCAGGAGGATTTTGATTTGTCTTTCCGCATGAAGTTCGATTCTTTGGAAGCTTTCGATGTAGAGGGACTTTCGGAGGATAATATAAAGGATATAATAGAAAAAGCACTTAATACGCTGCCTGAACGATGTCGGGAAATATTTATATTGAGTAAATTGGAAGGGAAAAAGCAGAAAGAGATAGCAGAAGAATTGAATGTATCTGTCAAAACCATTGAAGCACAGATGACTATTGCCTATAAAAAGTTAAGAGAAGAATTGAAAAACCATTTACCCCTGTTGCTGTTTATTTTATTTTCTTGTGAAAATTGAGAAAATAGAAAAATAATCAGATTTCTTTAGGGGAATTATTTTTTCTGTTCGTTTACTATATAAAGAATGTAAAGAATGGATGAAAGAATCATAAAATATTGTCAGGGACTATTGTCGAAACAGGAACAGGACCTGCTTTTGAAGGAAGCCTATGATAATCCGGAACTGAAATCTCAGATAATAGATTATCAGCATTTATATAGTCTTTTGGAGTTAGTTCCGGATAAAGCAGATATGCGGCAGGGAGCTGAAAAATATGATGAATTTAGAACACTCATAAAATCCCGACAAAGAAAAGTTTGGCTCATTTCGTTTAGCCGATATGCAGCAATAATAATGATCGTTTTTGTATCTGCATGGATGTTGGCATCTTACTATTTTTCCGAAAATATCACAAAGCAGCAAGAACTGATTGCTTTTCAGCAGGAATTAGTGGTTCCTGCCGGACAACGGGCAGAACTTACATTGCCTGATGGTACGAAGGTTTGGCTGAATGCTGGCTCTAAATTAACCTATCCTTCATTTTTTGAGAAAGAGCGAAAGGTCTTTTTATCGGGAGAAGGATTTTTTTCTGTAGCCAAAAATGAAAAAGTCCCTTTCATCGTATCAACCCGAACAATTGATGTCAAAGCTTTGGGTACCCAGTTTAATGTGTTCAGTTATCCGGCAAGCGATTATACCAGTGTTTATCTTCAGGAGGGAAAAGTAAAAGCCTACTTCCCGTCTTCAGAAACGGAAGGTGTTGAGCTTTCTCCGGATCAATATTTAGTTCAAAAAGGAAAACGACTGGAACTTTCAACGATGGATCCGGATGAGCTGCTTTGGCGTGAAGGCATTTATACTTTCAAAAAACAGAAACTGGGAAGTATAATAGAGAAATTGGAATTATATTACGATGTGAAGATCACTGTAAATGATCCGGAAATATTGAATTATGAATATGTAGGTAAGTTCCGTCAAAGAGATGGCGTGATGGAAATTCTCTCTTTAATCCAGCGAATACATAAATTTAAAATTAAAAAGAATGATGAGCTGAATTTGATAATACTGAGTAAATAGAAAGATTATTAACCTTTAAATGTAGTATGATGGGTCCATGAAAGATTAAAAAAAATCGGCAGATATTGGCGTATCTACCGATTTAGCGAAAAGCAAATCCATTTGTGTTCAGAAAATTAGTATTCACTTAACAAAACAAAGATATGAAAATAAATCCTTTGTTAGCGCATTCCTTATGTCTAAAAAATTATCAAAAGACATTCAGAATTATGAAACTATCCTTTTTTGTTATGTTTGTCTGCGTGTTTCAGTTATTCGCTGTGAACTCTGAAGCTCAGAATGCAGTCATAGAGTTGAAATCTAATAAGTTGTCGATCGAAGAACTATTTAAAGAAATAGAGAATCAGACTGATTATCTTGTTATATACAGTACGAGCGGAATCCGCTCCAATTTTAATTTGTCCCTGACGAAAACGAAAGCTAAAGTATCAGAGTATTTGGATGAGGCTTTAAAAGGGCATGGTTTGAAGTTTGAGTTTGTTAATAATTATATTATTCTATCGAAAGTAGAAGAGAATGCAGTTGTTCAACAAAACAAGAAAAAAATAGAGGGGGTTCTTCTGGATCAAAGTGGAGAACCTGTTATTGGTGCTAATGTCGTAGAAAAAAATACGACGAATGGAACTATTACAGATTTAGAAGGAAAGTTTGCTTTAGAGGTTGATGACAATGCTTCTTTACAGGTAAGCTTTATTGGCTATCTGGATATGGAAGTTCCGGTGAAAGGAAAGTCTTCTTTTCTATTGACTTTAAAAGAAGATACTCAAAAACTGGATGAAGTCGTAATTACCGGTTATGGCGTTCAGAAAAAAGCTTCACTTACAGGATCGATATCTTCGATGAAAATGGATGACGAGTTAAAGACTTTATCATCTTCCAATATGTCTTCTGTTTTGGCAGGTTCCATGGCTGGTTTGAGAGTAAATACAAGAACTGGTGTTCCGGGTACATCTGCAGAAATGGCTATCCGTACATCCGGATCCTGGAATGCGACACCTCCGATTTATGTGATTGATGGAGTCGTTCGTGAAAAAACTGATTTTGATAGACTCGATGTGAATGAAGTTGACAATATCAGTATATTAAAAGATGCAGCTTCGGCAGCTATTTATGGTTCGCGTTCTTCCGGTGGAGTAGTTTTGGTTACGACCAAGCAAGGACATACGGGAAAACCGCAAATACGTTATACAGGCTCCTATGCAGTAGAATCACGCGGTATGGAGATGGAAAGAACGAGTGGTATCGAGACTGCAGAGTTGTCTAATTATATTCACCGGAATAGTAAAAATTCCGCTTATTACTGGGATGAGGCAGAATTGGAACATATGCGGAATCTGAATGGCGGAAATGGATATGATGTGGTTGATCAATATTGGCAAAATCCTAAATCAACTCACCATTCTTTAGGTTTAAGCGGAGGTAACGAGAGGGTTAAGTATTTTATTAATGGTTCTTATTTTGGACAGAGCGGTTTTCTTGAAAAAATGGATTATTCCCGCTATAATATTCGTGCAAATTTAGAAGCTTCCGTGAATAAAAATTTGAAAGTGATTGCCCAATTGTCTTCTTCTTATGGAAACACGAATAGTATTTCGTACGCTAAAAGTGCGGATATGGCAGGCTTTTATACTTATATGTGCGTCATACAGCCGGAAATGCCCGCTCGGACTGATGATGGAAGACCTATCGACTGGGGATGGGTTGGAAATATGGGAGAGTTCTCTAATGAAAAAAATTCCGGTTATAATAAAGACGAAAATCAGGTAACGGAGACTTTGATTCGACTGGAATATGATATACCTTTTGTGAAGGGATTGAAAGCGAAAGGACAATTTGCCTATAATTATGAAAATGCTTATAATAAAATATTTGATAAAAAGCAGACTTTGTATCAAGTGGAAAGAGATGGTACTAATGGACATATTTGGAGAACTGATAAAGTGGTAGGGGTAACCCAGAGTTCGGAACCATCAAAAGAATATATCAAGCAGACAAGTAATAGAGATAAAGGATATCAGCTCAATTTACAGTTGGATTATGCCGGAACATTTGGAAAACACGATCTGACAGCTTTGTTTGTATATGAACAGAGTGAAAACTGGGGACGTGACTTCAGTGGTGGAAGAGAGAATTTTCCTGTTTTGATAAAAGATCAATGGTTTGCGACAAGTAGTTCCAGAGATGATTCTTATGTGGAAGGAAAAGAGGTGGAAGCAGGTAGAATTTCCTATATCGGACAAGTTAATTATGGATATGATAACCGTTATTTATTGAATGCATCTTTGCGTGTGGATGGTTCTATGAACTTTGCCAAAGGGCATCAATATGGTTATTTTCCGGCTTTGTCTACCGCTTGGATCATATCCAACGAGTCTTTCTTTAAATCGGATAAGATTGATCAGTTAAAACTGAGAGCTTCTGTCGGTTTAACTGGAAATGATGATATTATCGGATGGCAGTGGCAAGAATCGTACCAGATGGGAAAGAGCTCTTACTTAGGGACTACTCCATCCAATAATCAGGGAATCAAGTATGGAGGCGTGGTTAATCCAAATGTGACTTGGGAAAAATCATTATCTTACAATGTGGGGGTTGACTTCTATTTTATGCGAAATTTTTCATTAACGACTGATTTTTGGTACAAGAATACTTACGATATATTAGGTGAACGTATTTTGTCCTTACCTACTTCATTTGGCTTTACCATGCCTAAAGAAAATTATGGTGAAGTACATGCGAAAGGTATAGATATAGAACTTGGATACAGAAATAAAGTTCGTGATTTTAATTATTATCTGAAAGGTGTATTTTCTTGGTCTACAAATAAAGTGAAGAAACGGGATTATGCAGCAGGCGCATCTGATTATGATATACCAGTTGGTCGTTCGTTAGGTTATTTGAAAGGTTATAGAGATGCTGGCATTATACGGACACAGGCTGACCTTGATAATTTGAACAATCATTATAAAGAGTTATATGGAGCGGACCATCAATATACGGTCTTTGGATATAAACCCGAGTTAGGAATGTTGGTATATAAAGATTTGAACGGACCAGAAGGAAAACCGGATGGTAAGATAGACTCTTATGATCAAGATGTGATTGCCCGATATACAACACCACCTTTAACTGCTGGTTTAACATTGGGATTTGAATGGAAGGGCTTCTCTTTGGAAGCATTGTTTCAAGGCGATTTTGGTTATAAAAAACGTTTGGATGATCTCTATTTAAGTTTTAGAGAATGGAATCGTATGCCCAAAAAGTGGTTGGATCATTGGAGCATTGAAAACCCGAATGGTTATTTCCCGGATCCAAAGGGTAAGTCTGAATTCAAGAGTTATGGTTCAATATCAACGTTTACGTCTTATGATGCAAGTTTTGTGAAATTGCGTTATGTGAATTTAGGCTATTCATTACCTAAAAAGGTGTTGGACTATGTGAAGGTGGTTGATAATGCCCGGATATTCTTTTCTGCAACAAACCTGTTTACAATTACAGGATTTGATTTTTGGGATCCGGAGTTAGAAAATACAGGTTCATATCCCAATATGAAGACCTTTAATTTTGGTATTGATGTAACATTTTAATAAAGAAAACAATGAAAGCTATAAAGATATTTTCTATCGCAGTTTTGTCCGCAATGGTTTCATGTACATCTGTTTTGGATAAAGAAGATTTGACGTCAATTAGTCCTGCTGATGTATGGGAAAATGAAAATATGATCAATGCTGTAATAAATGATATACAAGGTGAGTTGATGCCTGGTTGGGCTTATGACGGGGATCTATCGGATGAAGCCCCTCATTATAGGGCAGGAATGAATACCTTTTTACAAGGAACAGCAACTATCGACGATTGGGATAATTGGCCTTATACTCATATCGAGAAAATTAATTTATTTTTAAAGAATGTTGAAGCTACTACTTTTGAAGACAAGATTCCGGCCTGGAAAGGGCAGGCGTTGTTTTGGAGAGCTTGGTGTTATTTTCGCATGGTGAAAGGATATGGGGGTGTTCCTTTAATTTTGGAACCTCAGAATGTGGAAGACAAGGAATCTTTATTTGTAGAGCGTGCTTCCACAACTGAATGTTTTACTCAAATTGTAAAAGATTTGGATGAAGCGATCGGATGCTTGCCGGATACATGGGACGCTGCCGAGTATGGTAGAATTGATAAATGTGCTGCAATGGCCTTTAAAGGCCGTGTTTTATTGTTTTGGGCAAGTCCCCTGTTCAATCCCCGGCACGATAATACTAAATGGGAAGCTGCTTATCAGGCAAATAAAGAAGCGGTAGACTTTTGCCTTTCTCAAGGAAAGGGGTTATATCCCGATTATAAGAATCTTTGGTATGATGAAAGAAACGAAGAAGTCATTATGGTCAATCAGTTCTTTGTCCCGGATCATAAGTATGCACAGAACGGTATCCGTCCGATGTCTTATACAAAAAACGATGTGGCTCGTTGTCTCCCGTTGATGAATACTGTCAATACGTTCCCGATGAAAGACGGTTCTGATTTTGATCCACAGAAAACGGACTATGCAATTCTTTTCAAAAACAGGGATGATCGGTTTTATACATCAATTGGTTACAATGGGTGTGAATATAAGATAAAGGAGTTAAATCCCGGAGAATTTTTATGGATTGGACGCGATTCCCAGGGGCAATCAATAGAATTTCCAATCCATAATCCAGGTGAAAACTTCGATCCGATAAATACCGGATTTATATGTAAAAAGAGCGTTGATCCGAATATTGATAAATCAACGGTAAATGATGCTGCAGTAGACTGGGTTGAAATACGTTTTGCTGAGGTTCTTATGAATTATGGTGAATGTGCCAATGAACTGGGGAAAACAGATGAAGCATTAAATGTTTTATATCAAATACGTAAACGTGCTAATATAGAACCAGGAGCTGATAATCGATACGGATTGAAGGAAACGACTCAAGATGCAATACGTGAGCGATATATTAAAGAACGTTTTGTGGAATTCTTATTTGAAAGCAAACGTTTGGATGATTTGAGACGTTGGCACCGGTTTGATATTATTAATGATCAAAAGAAACAATATGGTATTCAATCTTGGTTGAAACCAGGACAACCTCTTCCTAAAATAACAGATGATATAAATGTGATATGGGATCATTTTGAACCTCATATTATAGAGGTTTCTCCTAGGTATACTTATGATATGAAAGATCAGTATTATTTCTATGCCATCCCTAAAAAACATTTGGATGCTAATCCGAAATTAAAACAAAATAATAATTGGGATGGAGGTACATTTGATCCATTATTATAAGATTATAGGATTTGAAGTGAGTCTGTAAAATCTTTTCTGATAAAGAGGGAATATATGAATGTTGATATATTTCCTCTTTATTTATTTTAGTATATGTAATTTGATATATCAATGTTGCATATCCGGCGTTTTTGTATAATTTTGTTTACGATAAAGGATTTGCAGCGAGATATTAAACAAGTTGAAAGACTTCGGGAACTTATATAATATATATTATGAGAAAGATATTCTATTCCGTAGCCGCCTTGGCTACATTGAGTTGTTCGGCGTGGGCAAAGGGGAAAGAGGCTAAAAATGTCTTGTTCATCTTAGTCGATGATATGCAAAAAACGTGTATTCATGCTTATGGTAACAATCAGGTCGTATCGCCTAATATCGACAGGATTGTCGATCAGGGTATTTCATTTACGCACACGTATACGAACGGCTCTTTGGGTGGGGCGTTGTCGATGCCGAGCCGTGCCATGATTATGACGGGACGAGGTGTCTATGAGATTAGTGGGGATGGTGCGGATATTCCGGAACAGCAGGTGACATTACCGGAGCTATTGCGGGCTAACGGTTATGAAACATTCGCTACTGGTAAATGGCATGCAGACCCGTTGTCGTTTAACCGTTCATTTGCCAAGGCGGAGAATATCTTTTTCGGAGGAATGCACCCATACGAAACAAACGGGCATGTGTCTCCCCACTTGAACCATTATGATCCGGAAGGGAAATATGAAAAGACTTTTATCGGGGATAAATTTTCATCCGAGATGTTTGCTGATGCTGCCGTCGATTATCTGAATAAAAGAAGTAAGAATGATAAGCCGTTCTTCGCCTTTGTCGCTTTTACTTCGCCACACGATCCGCGTATGAAACATCCTGAATATGGACATCACTATAATCCGGAAGACGTGGAACTACCCGTTAATTTTCTGCCGCAGCATCCGTTTGATAACGGAGAATTGAAGATCAGAGATGAGGTTTTGCTACCCTTTCCGCGGACAGAAGCTATGATGAAAAAAGACCTGGCTGATTATTATGGTATGGTTAGTGAAGTCGATACGCAGATCGGACGTATTTTGAATACGTTGAAGGAAAAGGGTGAATTGGATAATACCATTATCGTTTTTGCCTCTGATAACGGTTTGGCAGTCGGCCGTCACGGACTTCTCGGCAAACAAAATTTATATGATCACAGTGTCTGTGTTCCGATGGCTATGGTCATTCCCGGAATGGAAAAAGGAACCCGTAAAGACGTGGACTGTTATTTGTCGGATATTTACCCGACCCTGTGCGACCTGTTGAATATAAAACCGGCGGCATCTGTAACGAGCAAGTCGTTAGCTCCCGTCCTGCATGGGGCTGCCAAGCACAGGGACCAGCTGTTCCTTGCTTATAGCAGTTTTCAAAGAGGTTTGGTGAAAGATGGCTGGAAATATATCATTTATAACGTGGATGGTGTCATTACGGAACAGTTGTTCAACCTGCAGACTGACCCGGACGAGATGGTAAACCTGGCTACAGATGCAAAGTACGATTTCAAAAAACAGGCTTATAAGCGTATCTTGAAAGAAGAAATGAAAAAGAATAACGACTTCTGTAATCTGGATTTGCATTACTGGATGGGAAGACCGGGTAGGATGTCCTGGGATGAAGCTTCTAAATTGTATGTTTATTGAACTGATCCCTGATTAGAAGTTGAGAAAATAAGAGGTTGCGTCATTTTTTGGGGCGTAACCTCTCTTTTTTATTTTAAGGTTGCCCGAAAGAAACCAATCGGGAATAAAATATTTTTTACGTGGCAGTTTGGAGATAATCTTGTATATTTGCAAGTTATAAAAAAGATATACCGGATATATTCGGATATCGGTTAACGAGGATTTTATATGGCAAAGAAAGCAACTACAACAAAACAAAATAGTAACAACGGACCGGGTAAATTCGCGATGATGAAAATGTTTTTCACCAATGAACGTACCCGCTTCATCACCGGATTGGTAATCGCAATTATAACTATTTATATCGGATTAGCATTGATTTCCTTCTTCTTTACAGGAGGTGCCGATCAGAGTAAAATAGAAAACGTCCCGTTAACGGATCTGCTGACGAACAGAGGGTCGGTCGAGAACTGGACCGGAGTGAGGGGGGCCGTCCTGGCGGACCTGCTGATGAACCGCTGGTTCGGGATCTCTTCTTTTATGATCCTGTTCTTTTTAGGATCGGTTGGAGCTAAACTCATGAACTTGCGCCGCGTATCGCTGTTAAAGCGATTCCTTTTTTGTGCAGCCATGCTGATTTGGGGATCTGTGTTTTTTGCTTTTGTGTTTATCTCCGGATATGAAGATACATTCATTTATTTGGGCGGACAGCATGGATATTACCTGTCGGAGATGATGATTACAAATGTCGGTATTCCCGGAACTATATTGCTGTTAGCCGGTGTCTTTCTGATCATCGCTATATTTTCCAGTAAGAGAACGATCCCGTTCCTGCAAAGTGTACTTTCATTCGGGTGGCTGAAGAACCGTTTGAAGAGAGACAAGACGGAAGAACCGGAGGAGACGGACGAAACTGAAGACAGTAGAGAAGATACCGTTGAAGAAAATATATCCGAACGGGTGACCGGGGAACAACCGGACGAGAAACCGGAAACAGAAGATTTTGTTTTCGATACGGAAAAAGAAATAGAGACAGCCCGTCGCGAAGAAAGCAAGCCGAGAACAGAAACTTATTCAAACATCTCCAATGACGAAGCCTTTGAGGTGACAGTGCCCCAGGAGGAAGAAGCATATGAAGCTCCGAATGCAGAAAATCAGCCGGATGATCCGGAAGACCTCCCTGGCGATCCTCGCTTTACAGTCGAGGTTCCGACCGGTGACGACGAAGTGTATGATGCCTCTGCTTTGGGCGATTACGACCCGAAACTGGATTTGTCCAACTTCCGCAATCCGCCGATCGAGCTGCTGAAGAAATATGATGTAAGCGATCATCAGGTCGATATGGACGAACAGATGGCGAACCAGAAACGAATTAAACAGACATTGGAAAGTTTCGGTATCAGTATTGCCTCTATTAAAGCGACTGTTGGTCCGACTATTACGTTGTACGAAGTAATTCCGGATACAGGTGTCCGTATCTCGAAGATCAAGAACTTGGAAGACGATATTGCCCTGAACCTGTCGGCTTTGGGTATCCGTATCATAGCCCCGATGCCGGGTAAAGGAACGATCGGTATCGAGGTGCCGAACAAAGACCCGCAGATCGTATCCATGCAGTCGGTGGTCGCTTCACGTAAATTCCAGGAGTCCAAATATGACCTGCCGGTCGTTTTGGGTAAGACCATTACGAATGAGATTTTCATGTTCGACCTTTGTAAGATGCCTCACCTGCTGGTGGCGGGTGCTACCGGACAGGGTAAATCAGTCGGCTTGAATGCTGTGATCACTTCTTTGTTATATAAAAAGCATCCGTCGGAACTGAAGTTTGTACTGGTCGATCCGAAGATGGTGGAATTTGGTATCTATTCCGATCTGGAACGTCATTATCTGGCGAAACTGCCCGATGCCGACAAAGCCGTTATTACCGATTGTACCAAGGTGATCATGACGCTTAATTCCGTTTGTAAGGAAATGGACGACCGTTATGAATTGCTGATGAAAGCCCATGTGCGTAACATCAAGGAATATAATGCCAAGTTCGTTTCCCGTCATCTGAATCCGGAAAAAGGACATAAGTTCATGCCGTTCATCGTAGTGATCATCGATGAGTTCGGTGACCTGATCATGCAAGCCGGTAAAGAAATCGAAACACCGATTGCCCGTATCGCACAGAAAGCGCGTGCTGTCGGTATTCATATGATCATTGCCACGCAGCGTCCGTCTACCAATATCATTACCGGTATTATCAAGGCAAACTTCCCGGCTCGTATGGCATTCCGTGTGATGCAGATGGTCGACTCGCGTACGATCCTCGATGCTCCGGGAGCCAACCAGTTGATCGGTCGTGGTGACTTGCTGTTCTCGCAGGGCGGAGATACCAATCGTGTGCAATGTGCCTTTGTCGATACGCCGGAAGTGGAACAGATCGTCAACAATATATCTGCCCAGGCTGGATACGCGACAGCCTTCCTGTTGCCTGAATATGTGGGCGAAGGCGGTGAAGACAAAGCTCCGGGAGCAGTCGATCTGTCCGATCGTGACCCGTTGTTCGATGAGGCAGCCCGTCTGATCGTGATCCAGCAGCAGGGATCGACATCGCTGATCCAGCGTAAGTTCGCTATCGGTTATAACCGTGCAGGCCGTTTGATGGACCAGTTGGAAGCTGCCGGTATCGTCGGACCGTTTGAAGGAAGTAAGGCTCGTCAGGTATTGATCCAGGATGAATATAATTTGGAGCAGTTGCTGAATTCGTTGAAATAAGATCTCTATTACCTCTTAATAAAGTAGACTCCTATGAAAAGAGAACAAAAGATAAAGATATGGAGAGCGATTGCTCTTTTCGGATTGTTGGCTTGCCTTCTTTTCGGTATCCGGGTAACAAGCCGGGCGCAGAATGCCGTTTCCATTTTGGATAAGGCTGCCGGTGCTTACGAGAACTCGAATGGGATTTCAGCCTCCTTTACATTGAATACCCGTTCGGATGTTCAGAAGGTCTCCGAGAGTTTCGAAGGAACGATCCATATGAAAGGAGACAAATTTACATTGGTCACTCCGGATATGACTACCTGGTTCGACGGAACGACTCAATGGTCTTATGTGGAACGTAACGAAGAAGTCAATGTCAGTACGCCGACGGGCGAAGAACTGCAATTTACCAATCCGGCTCTGTTGTTGCGAATGTATAAGAAAGGTTTTACCCCCAAATATATCGGTGAAAGCACGGCTTCCAGCGGAAAGTCTGCTTATGATATCGAACTGACGCCTAAAAAGAAAGGCGACATCCTGAAGGTCGAACTGCAGATCGAGAAGTCGTCCAATTTTCCGGCAAAGATCAAGATTGAGGCAAAGAATGGCATCAGTAGTACGATTCATATCAGTAATTTGAAGACGGGGGTAAACCAACCGGATGACTTTTTTGTTTTTAAGGAAAGCGATTATCCGGATGCCGAAGTGATCGACCTGCGTTAAAATATAAGCGATAAAATAAGTTTCTAGTATCTCATTCAATTAACATAAAAACTATGAGCGATTCAATAAATGAAAAGGTTCGTTGCCTGATTATAGGTTCCGGTCCTGCTGGATATACAGCAGCTATCTATGCATCACGTGCTAATCTGTCTCCCGTTTTGTACGAAGGCATCCAACCGGGCGGCCAGTTGACAACAACTACGGAAGTAGAAAACTTTCCGGGATATCCTGAAGGTATCACTGGTCCGGAGTTAATGGAAGACCTGAAACAGCAGGCTCTGCGTTTCGGTGCCGATATCCGTTTCGGTATTGCTACGGCGACTGATCTTTCCGCAGCTCCTTACAAAATAACGATCGACGGTGAGAAGGTGATCGAAACAGAAACATTGATCATCGCCACTGGTGCAACTGCCAAATACCTGGGTATTCCCGACGAACATAAATATGCCGGAATGGGTGTTTCTGCCTGTGCGACCTGCGACGGTTTCTTCTATCGTAAGAAAGTGGTAGCAGTAGTCGGTGGCGGCGATACAGCTTGTGAAGAAGCTATTTACCTGGCAGGATTGGCTAAGCAGGTCTATCTGATCGTGCGTAAATCGTATCTGCGTGCTTCGAAAGTGATGCAGGAACGTGTGTTCAATACGCCGAATATCATGGTGTTGTTTGAACATAATACAATCGGCCTGTTTGGTGAAAACGGTGTGGAAGGTGCCCGCCTGGTAAAACGTATGGGTGAACCGGACGAAGAAAAAGTGGATATCGCTATCGACGGCTTTTTCCTGGCTATCGGACACAAACCGAACTCTGATATATTCAAACCGTGGCTGGAAACGGATGAAATCGGTTATATCAAAACAATTCCCGACACACCGCGTACAAAAGTTCCCGGAGTCTTTGCTGCCGGTGATGTGGCAGATCCGCACTATCGTCAGGCGATTACCGCGGCAGGCAGTGGTTGTAAGGCAGCCATTGAAGCTGAACGCTACCTGTCTGAAGTAGGAAAATAAGGTCTGCTATTTAAGCTAATTAGCAGAAAAATAATAGGTAATACATCTATGTATCATGCATAGATGTATTATTTTTGTCCCCCAAATAATATCGTAGAGGGAGTGGTATGAAGAAAGTTTTGTTGTTATTACCTGTATTTTTATTGATAATAGGAGCTGTCCGCGCAGTAGAATCTCCGAAACATGAGATACGTGCGGTTTGGCTGACTACCGTTTATGGACTGGACTGGCCCAAAAGACCGGCGACAACCGAAGCCGGCAGGAAAGCCCAGCAACAGGAACTATGTACTATCCTGGACCGGCTCGCCGACGCGAATTTCAATGCTGTCTTTTTGCAGGTCCGCCTGCGGGGGGACGTCATTTACCGTTCGGCTATTGAACCGGCTTCGAAAACATTCTCAGGTAAATACGGCACAATGCCCGGATACGATCCGCTGGCTTTTGCGATAGAAGAATGTCACAAGCGTGGAATGGAGTGTCATGCCTGGTTTGTCACATTTCCTGTCGGTACGGACAAAGCGGTCAAGGAACAGGGAAAACTTTCCGTAGTGAAACGTAAACCGAAACTCTGCAAACGGCATAACGGTGAATGGTATCTCGATCCCGGAGTGCCGGAGACTGCCGATTATATATTATCAATGGTAAAAGAGTTGGTAAACGGATACGATATCGATGGCATCCAGTTCGATTATATCCGTTATCCTGAACAGGCAAAGAGCTTTCCGGACAAAGCAGTCCATAAGAAATATGGGAAATCGGCCCGACTGGCTGATTGGCGGCGTGAGAATATCAATAAGATGGTCTATCGCATTTACGACTGGGTAAAAGCGGCAAAGCCCTGGGTGCAGGTCAGCAGTTCGCCACTGGGTAAATACAATCGTATCGAACGGGTCCCCAATGCCGGATGGACCGCGTATGAAAGTGTTTTCCAAGACCCTAAAATGTGGATGCAGAAAGGAAAACAGGATATGATCGTACCGATGATGTACTATCTGCATGACAACTTTTTCCCTTTTGTCGACAACTGGGTGGAGAATTGCAACGGACGCCTGGTCGTTCCGGGATTGGGTGCTTACCGGATGGATAAGTCGGAAGCAGACTGGACAGTCAATGACATTACCGACCAGATAGACTACAGCCGTTATTACGGAGGTGCGGGAGCTGCTTTTTTCCGTTGCGCGAATGTGCTGGATAATACGAAGGGACTGTATGATGAACTGAAAGATAATTACTATAAATATCCGGCGCAATTAGTACCGCTGACCTGGTTGAATGATCGTATTCCCGCTTCACCTGGTGATATCCGTGTGGAACGGGAGGGAGATGAATTGAAATTATCCTGGCAGAAACCGGCGGAGGAAAAGGAGGATCTTACCTATACTGTCTATTATTCGTTGACGGATTCGATCGATACGGCATCCGCCAAATCCATGCTGGCAACAGGAGTCAGGGATACTGTTTTGTATCTTCCTGTAGGTGCGAATGAGGAGAGAGGTTACAGTTTCAGTGTTTCAGCATCTACCCGCTACCATATAGAAGGGCTGCCTTCTCCGGAAACCTATTATTACTTATCCAAATTTCCTAAATAATATTAACGATTAGGAGTAGATATGTGAAAGCACTATCTTTGCGTTGAATGAAAAATGCTGTCACATATCTGTTTATCGTCTTTTTGGCGTCTCTTATTTTTTATGGAGGTGCCGGGGTGAACCTGATTACCTATTGCTGTGGCGATTGCCGCACGGAAGGGGTAGCCGTATTGCTGAACGATACATGTTGTGATGTGCACGAGCATAACTGTTGCAGCACTGCGGATGAGGTTTCGGCATGCGACTCCGGTTGCTGCGAAGAAGACTGCTGTGACATGGAGCGGATCAGCTTCGATTGGAGCAGTTCCAATAATCCGATAGTAGAATTACAACCGGCAGTGACCGACCTTTTGTCGTTTGCTTCTCCGTTAGCCTCACTGGTTCCGGTTCCTTTCCTGAAAGAATACATTGCACAGGATCAGGATGGACCGCCTGTAGTCTGTCCGCGTGTCTACCTGTATTTGCTTACTTCACTTTTGATTTAGATCATCCTGATAACCTTTCCGTAATGTCACAACTGTGTCATGCTGTTGGCAATACTCTGCCATGCTCGTGGCAGAACAGTGCCAATACGATGGCAGAACAGTGCCAATATGATGGCAAAGCTCTGCCATGCTTATGGCAAAACCTTTTACTTAGGATCATGTAGTCTTTCATAAGCAGGATTGCAATCTTGGGTATACCTTATTACTGAATCAAAATGTAAAGCAATGTTGAAACAACTCTATATTACTCTATTTATACTATTCTTCGCCCTCTCTGCCCAGGCGAAAGATGTAAAAGGGCATGTATTTGATGATAATGACCAGCCGATAATCGGAGCGAATGTCTATTGGGAAGGAACCCAGCAAGGGACGACGACCGATGTAGACGGTGCTTTCAAACTGAAAACAAGGGAAGGCGCGAATAAACTGGTCGTAAGTTATATCGGTTATGAGACTTTTATCTTATCGGTTACGAATGTAGACGAGCCTTTGATGATAAAACTGAAAGGGGAAGTTACCCTGGAAGAGGTCGTGATCAGCGAACGTAAGATGGGTACGATCGCTTCAAGAACCAGTGTCCTACAGACGCAGAAGATCACGTACGACGAACTGTGCCGTGCCGCCTGTTGTAACCTGGCAGAGAGTTTCGAGACAAACCCGTCCGTCGATGTCTCCTATGCGGATGCGGCAACCGGAGCACGGCAAATCAAATTGTTGGGACTGGCAGGAACTTATGTTCAGATGCTGACCGAGAATTATCCGAATTTCCGCGGGGCTGCTTCTCTCTACGGACTGGATTATGTGCCTGGTGCCTGGATGGAAAGTATCCAGGTTTCTAAAGGGACTTCTTCCGTAAAGAATGGCTATGAGGCATTGGCGGGTCAGATCAATGTGGAATTTAAGAAACCGCCGACGGCAGATATCTTTTCCGTGAACCTGTTCGGTAGTGATGCAGGTCGTTATGAGGGGAATGCGGATGCTTCCTGGCATATCAATGACAAGGTCTCTACCGGTTTGCTGGTGCATTATTCAAATGATAAGAAGCAGCATGACGGCAATGACGACGGTTTCCTGGATACGCCGTTGCGGGAACAGGTCAACCTGATGAACCGCTGGTATCATAAACTGGATAATTACGTCGCCCAGTATGGTGTCCGTTATCTGCACGAAAGCCGTACAGGGGGACAAGCCACCAAACATCATGATTTTGCCGATCCTTACAAGGTGCATCTGAATACGAACCGGGCGGAACTGTATACAAAACAAGCCTATATTATCGACAAGGAGAAAGTGGAAAGTGTAGCATTGATCCTCTCGGGCTCCTACCATGAGCAGAAATCCATGTATGACCGTACTCCTTACAATGTGTATCAGAACAATGTGTATGCGAGCCTGCTTTACGAGAAAGAGTTTTCTCCGGCGCATAGCCTGAGTACCGGTCTGAGTATGAATTATGACGGTTTCGATGAAAACCTGTTGCAGAATGGAGTGCGCAATGTTTTTGACCGGACGGAAGTGGTGCCGGGAGCTTATGTGCAATATACGTATAATCTGAATGACAAGTTGATTGTGTTGGGTGGTATCCGGGCTGATTACAGCTCTTTGTATGACTTCTTTGTCACGCCTCGCGTACATATTAAGTATAACCCGTTCGACTGGTTCCATGTCCGTGCTTCTGCCGGTAAAGGATTCCGTACGGCGAATATACTTGCAGAGAATAACTTCCTGCTGTCGAGTAGCCGTAAAATGAATATTGCCGACAATTTGGATCAGGAAGAAGCCTGGAATACGGGAGTCAATCTGGCTTTCTATATCCCGTTGTTTGGCAAAGAACTGACGCTTAACGGAGAATGGTATTACACTGATTTCCGGAAACAGGTCGTAGTCGATATGGACAGCGATCCTCATGCCGTAAGCTTTTATAACCTGGACGGTAAATCTTATTCGAACAGTTTTCAGGTAGAGGCTACCTATCCTTTCTTCCGCGGATTTACCCTGACAGCCGCATACCGTTATACGGATGCAAAAACCGATTACCGGAATGCTGCAGGCGTAACGCAGCGATTGAAGAAGCCGCTGGTCAGCGATTACAAGGGGCTGCTGACCGCTTCCTATCAAACACCGTTGAAGAAATGGCAGTTCGACCTGACCGGCCAGTTCAACGGAGGAGGCCGGATGCCGACACCGGATGCGACAAATCCGCTGTGGGAACCCAACTTTAACGCATATACAGTTGTGAATGCGCAAATTACAAAGTATTTTCGCAGATGGTCTGTTTATTTAGGTGCGGAGAACCTGTTTGATTATAAACAATCCCATCCTATTATAGACGCCGGAAATCCGAGAGGGGAGAACTTCGACGGTTCGATGGTCTGGGGACCGGTTCACGGACGGAAAATATATGCCGGCCTGCGATTCAACATCAGTCGCGATTAAATTACAGATGAATTATTTACCAATTAATACAGATACATTATGAAACAGTTTGTAGTAGCATTAATCTGCGCCGTATTTACTTTTTCTTCGGCCTATGCACAAGATGCAAAAAAGAAAAAGGACAAAGTTACTTTCTTCGTGGAAGGAATGGAATGTGCCAATTGCCAAAAAAAGGTAGAAAAGAATATCTCATTCGAAAAAGGGGTGACCGATATGAAGTGCGACCTGACAACCCGTACGGTAGAGGTCACTTACAAGACAGATAAGACATCGAAAACGAAATTAGCTTCAGCCTTTAAAAAGATAGGCATGGAAGCAGTGCCGGTAGACGACGGTGCCGGTTGTCCGGTCAGTCCTGCGAAAAAAAATTAAGCAGTCTGTATTTCGTTAACACGAAAATTCAGCAGAACATCTTATCTTTGCAAAGCATACCTGTATGGGGCGGATCTATGTGTCCGCCTCTTTTATGAAAAAAAGTTCATGAAACATGCAGCGTTTTGCACGAGAATAACATCATTATATTTGTAATGGACGAGTCACAACTGATAAATGGTTGTAGGAAGGGGGACAGGCTGGCTCAGAAAGAGCTTTACGAGAGGTATTCCCGCAGGATGATGGGAGTTTGTCTGCGTTATGTGAACGACAGGGAGACTGCCCGCGATTTGTTGCAGGATGGATTCGTGAAAGTTTTTACCAGTATGGACTCTTTTTCAGGAACTGGTTCATTTGAGGGATGGATGCGTAAGATCTTTGTAAATTGTGCATTGGAGTATTTGCGTAAATCAGATGTGTTGCGCGAATCGACAGACCTGGATAACACGGCTGAATTGATACAGCCGGCTGGTTCCGTTATCTCGGATATGTCGGCGGCGGAGTTGATGAAGCTGGTGCAGGAGTTGCCGGCAGGTTTTCGTACTGTATTCAACTTGTTCGCGATCGAAGGATATTCGCATAAGGAGATCAGTGATATGCTGAATATAACGGAGAGTACGTCACGTTCACAGTTCACGCGCGCCAAACAGATGTTGCAAAAGAGGATTAACGCTTTGTATTAAGAGGAAAGAATGGAAAAGGAAAGAGATACAATAGATGATTTGTTCCGCTCGAAATTGTATGATTTTGAGGAGGAGACAATGCCGGGCGACTGGGAGGCTATAGCCGATCGTTTGCCGGGTAAAGCACCGGTACCTTTCCGCCGGACTTTGCGCTACTGGGCTGCGGCAGCGGTTGTTTCGCTGTTGATGATAACAAGTGGCGTTTATTTGTTCAGATCAGAGAAGGAGCCACCTCCGGTTGCTGACAGGATCGAACAGGAAACAAAGAAAATGGAAACAGAGCTGGCAAAAGAGTCGGAAGTACCGGTTACTGCCATACAGCCTGTAGAAGAGCAAATACCTGCAACACCGATAGCTAAAGTGCAACAACCGGTGGTGCGTGAAACATATAAGGCGGCTGTAAAGGTTGCCGATACTGAACCTGCTGTTATTTCTTCAGATGATGATATGGAGGAGAAAGCAGAAGTAATAATACATTCGGATGAAACTGATGTGGTTGAAACAGAAGATGTTGTACAGGATCATCCGGAAGTAGGTTCTGCTAATGATACCCGTTCGTTGGTAGCAGACGCTGCTCCGGCAGGTAAGAAAGAGAAGACTGTTTCTCCGCGTCGTTGGGGATTCGGAATGGGAGGCGGTAGTGTTACTACAGGGACAAGTAATTCGTTGAATACATATGTCTTGAAGAATACATCGTTGACAGATCAGGAGTTGTTATTCCTGAATTCTGCTAATTTTGAGAATTCAACTCGAAGAACGAACGTGAAGCATAAGACACCGGTTTCTGTAGGTATGTCGGTAAGTTATTCTTTGAATAATCGGTTTGCTTTAGTTACCGGTCTGAATTATTCTTTATTGTCTTCTTCTTGGGAAACAACCGATACCTATCATAATAAAACGAGTCAAAAGCTCCATTTTATAGGTGTACCGTTGTCTTTGTCTTATAAAATAGCAGAGTGGAAACGTTTCCAGGTGTATGCTGCTGCAGGAGTCATGACAGAAGTGAATGTGTCTGGTAAATTGGTTACGAAAAAATATATGCATAAAGAATTATACGAAAAAGAGTCTGAACATATCCGGATGAAAGAATGGATGTGGTCTGTTAATGCCCGTGCCGGTGTCAGTTATCCGCTGCTCCGTTTCGTAAGCCTTTATGCTGAAGTGGGAGCGGATTATTACTTCGATAACGGAAGTTCCATCGAAACCGTTCGTTCTGAGAAACCATTTAATGTAAATCTGCAGGCCGGCTTCCGGTTAGGTTTTTAATCGAATAAGAAACAAATACTAATAACATAAAAATAAAAAAACAGAAATGAAGAAACTAAAGTTTTTAGGGGTGATGGCTATGGCTGCACTTTTATTCACCTCTTGTTTGGACGGGGGAAGTAATGAAATTTCAGGACCAACTTATGGTGTCGTAAAATTATCAAGTAAATCTTATAAGAATCTGCTTCATGAACTTACCGGTTTGACTGTGTACCATCCTAATTTGGAGGCGCTTCAATCTGGTGATTGTTTAGCATGTTATAGAAAGATTAATCAGGATGATGCTGTAAATCAATCTGCTACAGAATATCTGACAGCATCGGAATTGACTTATCAAAAAATAGATCAAAGACCTCTAATGTCTGTATTAAAAGATACGACTGTTTTCGATGATAAGGAAATGACTGTTTTGGATGTGGGGATTGTCGGTTATGTTGAAGGTATGCTTTTTATTCAATCAGCTCACCCAAATGCTGCCTCTGATCAAACAGTAGAAGTATCATTGTCATATAATCATGGCCAGGAAGTTGAGACAGTGAATGGTGAAGATGTATATAATCTATTTTTGCGTTCAAAAAAATTGACCGACGGTAAGAATACTTCAGGTAATGTTATATTTGAAACTGCTTTCCGTATGGAAGAGTTTTTCTCTTATGCATGTAATGTGGAAAAAGGAAAAGGTAAAGAAGTTGTAAAGTTTCGCTTTAATTATATAAAAGAGTTCGATAAGGATTCAATTAATGCAACTTGGGGTACTTCAAAGGTTATTGATTATCAGATCCCGACACAAACTAACTAAGATTTTGTCATTTTGATTGAATCATATTTTATAAAGAGAGAGTAGCAGCGTAGGTTGTTACTCTCTTGTTGTTTATAGAGGGATATTGTCCATGCTATTGTAAATGAATATTATTATGGACAATGATAGATACTTTAGAAGGATTAATCGATAAACTTTTTGATCTGCTCCAAAAGAGCACCTTTTTCCACAACGCCGGAAGTACGCCAGACTATTTCACCTTTCTTGAAAATGATCAATGTCGGAACGGATTGAATCCGGTACAGATTGGCTACAGCCTCGTTTTTGTCTACATCGATTTTCAGGACACGTGCTTGCCCTGCCACTTCCTTACCCAATGCTTCAACTGTCGGACTCATTACTTTACATGGACCACACCAAGTGGCGAAAAAGTCTACTAATACAGGTTTATCTCCGTTTATAATATCTTTGAAAGTTTCCATATTGTTTTTCTATTTATAACAATTGGAATGTAATGCTTGTTCATCGAACAGATGAAGCCGGTTATTTTATTTCATTAATAACAGTTTCGCTGCTTTCAAAAACGATAAATACACCTTCCCATTTGCCTTCTTTTTCATAGCTATCAATACCTTCTTTCTCAACAAAACGGATTCGATATGTCGCTTTTATCTTTTTCATTGTAAAAGTTGAGCTGTTTCGTAACTCACATGAGGGAGCTAACGATATTGTTTCTGTAGTTGTTCTGTTTGGAGGAAGAGGTGTTTTTTCATTTTTGAAAGGAGCTTTTCTACCTCCAACGAAATATTTGTATTCAGAAGATAAAAATTCGAATACTTCAGGAAAAGCGATCGTTATCTCTTCTTCCGGCAAATAAGGCAATATATTTTCGTCAATGAAAAACTGAGAGGATTCTTCTACTTTTTCAGATGAATTAATAACAATGTCTTTTGTTGTATTCCCTGTATTACGGAAAACCTGTTCAGGTGTTTTTATTTCAAAAAGCTCTTCTCCGTCACCTTCCTGCAAAGCCCACATGATAGAACTAAATTCATATTGTTTTTTTTCGATTAGTTCTTCGTCATTGTCTTTACTACATGCAATAAACAAAAAAACAGATAATAGTAAAAATAGCGATCCGATTATATTCTTCATGGCCTCTATGAATATTGATTGTTTGCAAATGTATATAAGATAATTGCATATCAATGAATTAAATGTAAATTTGTATGTGGTTTTAAGGTTATTTATAAATGATGCCAATGTGATACAGGTGGAAGATTAATCGAACTTACCGGTGCTATTCTCTTGAAATACTTTACAAAGATAGGAGGAGGATATGGAACGAATGGACTGAATGGGACCCAATAGGAATAATAATCGATTTTCCGGAAGTTTTTTTAATTGATTTCCGTCTATAAAAACATTTGTATTTGTGTTCAAAAGCAATTGTTTTTCAGTTACAAATACAATTGTATTTGTAACTGAAAACTATTGTCTGTGTAAACACTGAAAAAAGATAGGCAGTTTTCAGTAATACGGGGATAGGGAAGATTGCCTGATTTGCCAGGCAAAATGAAATGTCTTCTTTGAATCCTTTTAAAACTGAAAAATGGCGATAGCCTTATATAATCTTTCCGCTGATGTTTTGTTTACTTTGTATGAATAAACCGTGTTATAGCCAAATGTCGGGCAAAGTTGAAGTGATCCGTATAAATTCACTACATTTACACGTCATAATTTGTCAACAATAATAAAGTGGCACAACTACGCCCAGCTCCTGTTAATTGATAATATCTAATTTGAAATGAAGATACATATGGATACAGAATTTATAAACTTAACAACAGACAATCTTGCAGATGAGCATTTGTGCTGTATTATCCGTACTAAAAAGCTCCACCCTGGTGTTGAGGCAAAGCGACAATGGCTTTCTGAACGGCTGAATGAAGGTCATGTCTTTAGAAAGTTGAATGCAAAGGCAACGGTTTTCATAGAGTATGCCCCTTTGGAAACAGCCTGGGTTCCTATAACGGGTGATAATTATTATTATATCTATTGCTTATGGACTTTGGGCAGTTACAAAGGGAAAGGGTATGGGAAATCGCTGATGGAATATTGTATAGCCGATGCTAAAGAAAAGGGTAAATCCGGTATTTGTATGCTAGGAGCAAAAAAACAAAAATCCTGGCTTTCCGACCAGTCGTTTGCGAAGAAGTTCGGCTTTGAGGCTGTTGATGTTACCGATAATGGATATGAATTGCTGGCACTCTCTTTTGACGGAATAAAGCCGACGTTTGCACATAATGTAAAGAAACAGGGAATCGAAAACAAAGAACTGACAATTTATTATGATGTGCAGTGTCCTTATATCGATCAAAAAATCGGGATTGTCAGACAGTATTGTGAAACGAATGATGTTCCTGTATCTTTCATCCAAGTGGATACCCTACAAAAAGCTAAGGAGCTACCTTGTGTTTTCAACAACTGGGCAGTGTTTTATAAAGGACATTTTGAGACGGTGAATTTATTACAGGATGCTGCCAGCTTAATGAGAATACTCAAAAAGTAAAATTCGGATTTATATATTTTGTAGAAATAATAAAGCCTGTTAATCATATGATTAACAGGCTTTATTGGCGGTCCGGACGGGACTCGAACCCGCGACCCCATGCGTGACAGGCATGTATTCTA